>ERZ773131.774-NODE-774-length-25905-cov-6.595126_pt1 | contig 25905 bp, 17 predicted proteins | sample MGYA00511082_ERZ773131 | MGnify/ENA primary metagenome ERZ773131 (study PRJEB29015, sample SAMEA2737813) | human gut metagenome | biome: human gut; feature: human-associated habitat; material: faeces | place: China | collected 2012 ... | reverse complement strand
CGAAGCCGTTCTCGGTGGGGTGGTACGCGGCGGACGAGGAAGGGCGGCTCTACCGGATCAAGGAACTGTACGGCTGCACCGGGACCCCCAACGAGGGAACGAAGGTGAACCCGGTGGAACAGGCCCGGATGATCCGGGAGGCGGAGGAGAACGACCCGATGCTGCGAGGGCGGGTCATTACCGGAGTGGCAGACCCGGCCATCTTCGACGAGAGCCGGGGCGAAAGCATTGCGGCCATGCAGGAGAAAAGCCCGAATTTTTTGCACTGGATGCCCGGCGACCACACGAGGCTGGCGGGCAAGATGCAGTTCCACTACCGGCTGGCCTTCGACGAAGAAGGCAAGCCGATGTTTCAGGTCTTCGACACCTGCAAGCACTTCATCCGAACCATCCCGAATCTGGTCTACGACGAGAGCCGGGTGGAGGACATCGACACGACGCAGGAAGACCACATCTACGACGAGTGCCGGTATGTACTGATGGAGAACCCCATCAGCCCCCGGCAGCATATGGAAGCTCCGCTGCTGCGGGACGATCCGCTGGAACTGGATGGGAGACGGACGAAGTTCTATAGGGTGTAGGGAGCTGGCAAGGACGCTGACCACAGAAGGAGGTACAGTTGGAAGACACGTTAGAAATGACTGCTGCGGAAGAAGTCATCGGCACCGAAGAGGTGGCGAAGGCGGCGCAGCTTTTGCAGCAGTACAAGAGCGGCAAGGCCGCGCTGGACACCCGGATCGTGGACAACGAGCTGTGGTTCCGGATGCGGCACTGGAAGAATTACAAGAACAAGATGATGGAGGACAAACCCACCCCGGCGAGCGGGTGGCTGTTCAACTCCATTGCCAACAAGCACGCCGACGCCATGGACAACTACCCGGAACCCAACGTGCTGCCCAGAGCGGCGGACGACGAGAAGACGGCGAAGGTCCTCTCGAAGGTGCTGCCGGTGGTGCTGGAACAGGCGGACTACGAACAGGCCTACAGCGACACATGGTGGCGCAAGCTCAAGCAGGGCACCGGCGTGAAGGGCATCTTCTGGGACCCGACGAAGCGCAGCGGCATCGGAGACATCGCCATCAAGAGCATGGACATCCTGATGTTGTACTGGGAGCCGGGGGTGATGGACATTCAGGAATCGCCGAACCTGTTCAGCCTGAGTCTGGAAGACAACGACCAGTTGAAGGCCAAGTGGCCCCAGATGGACGGCCACACCGGGAGCACGCTGGAAGTGGCCAAGTACATCCACGACGAACACATCTCCACCGCCGACAAGAGCGTGGTGGTGGATTGGTATTACAAAAAGGCCCGCCCGGAGGGGCAACCGCTGCTGCATTACTGCAAGTTCTGCAACGGGGTCGTCCTCTACGCCAGCGAGAACGACCCGCAGTATGCCGACCGGGGGTTCTACGATCACGGCCAGTACCCCTTTGTGTTTGACCCGTTGTTCATGGAAGAAGACAGCCCGGCGGGCTTTGGGTACATCGACGTGATGAAGGACACCCAGACCGCCATCGACGAGATGAATCACGCCATGGACGAGAACATCAAGCTGGCGGCGAAGCCCCGCTTTTTGCTGAGCGACGCGGCGGGGGTGAACGAAGAGGAACTGGCGGACTGGTCCAAGGACATCGTGCACGTGGCCGGGGGCATCCGGGACGGCATCCTGAGCCCCTTGCAGACGGCGGGCTTGCAGGGCAACTGCATCAGCTACCGGGACGCGCGGGTGAGCGAGCTGAAGGAGATCAGTGGCAACCGGGACGTCTCGCAGGGCGGCACCACTAGCGGCCTGACGGCGGCTTCGGCCATTGCGGCTTTACAGGAGGCGGGTTCGAAGCTCTCCCGCGATATGCTGAAGAGCGCCTACCGAGCCTTCGCGAAAGAATGCTACCTCATCATCGAGCTGATGCGGCAGTTCTACGACGAAGAGCGGGTGTACCGCATCACGGGGCCGACGGGCCAGACGGAGTTCGTGTCCTTTTCCGGCCAAGCGCTGCGGCCCCAGCCGGTTGGCATGGTGGGCGGCGTGGAGCTGGGGGCCCACGAGCCGGTGTTCGACATCACGGTGAGCGCGGCGAAGAAGAGCACCTTCAACCGCCTCTCCCAGAACGAGACGGCAAAGGAATGCTACCAGCTGGGGTTCTTCGCCCCGGCCAACGCGGACGCCGCACTGGCGGCGCTGGACATGATGGACTTTGAGGGCATCGAGAAGGTGCGGGAGCGGGTACAGCAGAACGGCACCCTCTACCAGCAGCTGCAACAGGCCATGGAGCAGGTGCAGAAGATGGCCGGGCTGCTGGATCAGATGACCGGCTCCAACATGAGCGCAGCGGCAGGAGCGGCCGCACAGGCTGCCGGGGCATCCGGCGGAGGCAGCGGCGGGACCAGCGAGGGGCTGAGCGCCACCAACGGCCTTGGGGCACAGGTGGGCAGCGGCGGCAACAGCCTTGCCACACAGGCGGCGAAGCGGGCCATGAACGTGAATAACCCGAATAAGTAAAGGAGAAAGAGCATGGAACTGTACGAGACCATTGAGGGCATGACCAGCACCGACTACCGGGAACGCTTTAAAGCAGAGTACCGGCAGACGAAGATCCGGTACGAGAAACTGAAGGACTTTTGCAACCGGATCGAGGCGGCAGCGAGGACCGGCACGGAACCGCCGGAACACAGCTGCCCGCTTGACCTGCTGCAGGAGCAGCAGAAATACATGGGGCTGTACCTGAAAATGATGGAGATCCGGGCAGTGATCGAAGAGGTTGCGCTGAAGGAGGAAAAGGCATGATCGAAGCAAGTGTGATGCGCACGGTTGGGAACGACGACAAAATCAGCTACGAAGTGAAAGCGAAAGGCCATGCAGGCGCGGGGAAGTACGGGCAGGACATTGTGTGCGCAGCGGTGAGCGTCCTGATGCAGACCCTTGCCAACGAGGTGGAGGAGGCTGCACGGGTAGGCACTGTGGTGCTGGGCGCTGTGGCCCACGGCGACGGCTGGATGAAGGTGGAGGTGACCCCGACTCGTGAGAGCTGCAACATGGTGGAAGCATGGGTGGAGCTGGTGCAGGACGGACTGGACGCACTGGCGGAGAGCTACCCGGAGAACGTGGAGCTGGTGGTGAACGTGAGGTTCGCGGACGGCAAGGCACCGGACCCGGCACAGCTGCCGGACATGGTGAGCGGGAAGATGAACCTGCAGCTGTTTGCCGAGGGCGGCGATGGCGGGACACCCGCTCAGGCGGCTGCGGACGGGAGCAGTACTGACCCGAAGGCGGAGAGCTCCGCGACAGAGGGCAGCGGCAGCGAGGACGGCGCGGACAAGGGCGAAGGCGAAGCGGGCGAGGAGGCCAAGAAGCCCAGCCCGGCGGAGCGGCGGAAGGCGTTCGGGCAGATGATGAGCGGCGAGTACAAGGACCTTGCCGACGAGATGATGCAGAACGCGGTGCAGATCGCGGCGCAGAACCTCGAAGCCAGCCCGGAGATGCGGGGGCTGCTGGAAGCCATCGCAGAGAAGTACGGCACCGACGCCACCGACCTTACGGCCCTGACGGACGCCATCCGCAACGGCGTGGTGAAGGACGATGCGTATTTCGAAAGAATCGCCATGGAGAAGGGCATCTCTGTGAGGACCGCGCGGGAGATGGACAAGCTGGAGACCCAGAACAAGCGACTGACCGCCCAGCAACAGGCGGCCCAGCAGATGCAGAAAGCCGCTGCCGAGCGGGCCCGGATCGCACAGATTCAGGCCCGGTGGGACGCCGAGGCCGACGCGCTGAAAGCCAAGTACCCGGATTTCGACCGGGACGAGGTGCTGGCGAACCCGGATGTGGAGAAGATGATGCGGGCGGGCTGCTCGATGGAAGCGGCTTACCGGGCCGCTTACTTCGACCGCCTGATGGCCCGGCAGACTGCCGCAACGGCCCAGCAGACCGAGCAGGGCGTGCTGAACCGGGTGCAGCAGCGGGCCAGCCGCCCGGCGGAGAACGGCACCCGCCCCGGCGGCGCGGTGCAGACCCACCTCGACGTGGAACACATGAGCCGTAAGGACCGCGAGGCGCTGGAAAAACGAGTGCTGCGCGGGGAGATCATTACGTTGTAGCCCTCTCAGCCGTGGGCAGCGGGCTTGCCCTCTCACCGCTCCGTCCGCCTAACGGCGGCGCGTCGCGGAGCTCCCCCGAAGGGGCAACGGCGACGACCGCCGCCAGTGGCGGAAGCAGGGAGGAGCTGTTGGGGCAGCGGCCAGCAGGATGCAAGCGAAGCGAAGCAGACGCTGGGAGCCGCAACCCGTAGAGCTCCGCTTAGAGGAAAGCCTTTTGCACAAGGCTGTTTAGAGAAACAAAATATTTTCAGGAGGAAAAACATGAAGGACAAGACCATGAAGCTGGATCTGCAGATGTTCGCACAGGCCAGCGCACAGTTGCAGAACACCACGACCGCATCCGGCATGAGCGCCGAGATGAAGACCTACTACGAGAAGCGGCTGCTGGATCAGGCGGAACCGGCACTGGTGCACGACCAGTTCGGCGATAAGTACCCCATCCCGGCCAACGGCGGCAAGACCATCGAGTTCCGCAAGTACGACAGTCTGCCCAAGGCGACCACGCCTCTGACCGAGGGCGTGACCCCCGACGGCCAGAACCTGAACGTCTCCACCGTGACGGCAGAGGTGAAGCAGTACGGCGGCTGGACCCCCATCACCGACACGCTGCAGCTGACCGCCATCGACAACAACATCGTTCAGGCCACCAAGATCCTTGCCTCTCAGGCGGGCCGCACCATCGACAGCGTGGTGCGCGACATCCTTGTGGGCGGCACCAATGTCATCTACGCGCCCAAGGTGGCCGACGGCGTAAAGGCCGAGGTGAAGAGCCGCGCCAATCTGGACAAGACGGCCAAGCTGACCAGCGAACTCATCATGAAGGCGGCGACCCAGCTCAAGGCCATGAACGCCGACCCCATTGATGGCAGCTACATCGCCATCATCCATCCTTACATCTCCTACGACCTGCGCAGCGACCCGGCTTGGATCGACGTGCACAAGTACGCCCAGCCGGATGAGATCTACAACGGCGAGATCGGCAAGCTGCACGGCGTGCGGTTCGTGGAGACCAGCGAGGCGAAGATCTGGAAGGACGCCACCTGCCCGGCGGGTCTGGCCGTGTTCGCTACCCTGATCCTTGGCGCACACGCTTACGGCACCACCGAGATCGAGGGCGGCGGCCTCGAACACATCGTAAAGCAGCTGGGCTACGGCGACGACCCGCTGAACCAGCGTGCATCCGTGGGCTGGAAGGCCACCCAGACCGCAGAGCGTCTGGTGGAGCAGTACATGATCCGCATTGAGAGCGTTTCGACCTATTCGGCCAGTGCATCGGCGAACTAAACGAGCCCTCTCAGCGCGCAGTCCGGCGTTGCCGGAGCTGCTTGCAGTGCCCCCGAAGTGGGAGCTCTGCTTAGAGGAACCCCTCAGTCTGCGTTGCAGACAGCTCCCCGATTGGGAGCGTTTTGAGCCCGAACGGGCAGATAGGAGAACAGCAAATGGCAGCAAAGAAAGAAAACAACGGTGAAGGTGAAATGGTGAGCATCCGGCTGTTCAGCGACAACGGGCGCTACAAGGGCGACCTGTTCGTGAGCGTGAACGGCGTGAACTACCAGATCAAGCGCGGTGTGACCGTACAGGTGCCGCCGGAGGTGGCGGAAGTGATCCAGCACAGCGAGGAGCAGGACGCCCAGAGCGCGGCGCGGATGGAAGCCATCATCGCACGCGGGGAGTGACCTTGCCCTCTCAGCGCACACAAAATCGAACCCCGGCCCGGCGGCACCGCTGTGCCGGGGATTTTTGATAACCTCTCAGTCAGCGCTCCGCGCTGCAAGCTCCCCTAGTAGGGGAGCCCTTGGCAGGACGGTGGGGCTGTACTGGACGAAAAAGTTTATGGTGTCGGGAGCTGGAGTGCTCCGCGACAGAGAGGAGCTGCCCAATGACGGTAGGAAAAGCAATTGAGCTGGCGGACAAGCTGCGGGCCAACAACGGGTTCGACCGCGAGCTGAAGATCTTATGGCTGCGGCAAGCGGATGCGGGGCTGCGGAAAAGCGTGGTGGAGAAAAGCGACACCGACGCCTTCGACGCAGTGGGCGCGGATGTGCTGTACAACCGGGAAGAGGAGATGCTGCGGCAGGATGCCGAGCTGATGCTGCCCCAGCCTTACGATGACTACTACCCGCACTACCTGAGCGCCCAGATGGACCTTGCCCTCGGCGAGACCGACCGGTATGCCAACGAGATGCAGGTGGCGAACAACTGCCAAGAGGAATTTGCCATCTGGTGCCGCCAGCATTACCTGCCGAAAATGGACACGAAATGGAGGTATTGAAATGGCGCTGCCGAGCGTATACAGCCTTTCGACCGGGCGGAGCAGCCTGACGGCCTTCGGCGGGCTGAATGAGAGCTATGCCTGTGCGGAGGCGGAATTTACCCGGATGCAGAATTTTTCCAGCCGAGGCTATCCGGCGTTACAGACCCGGACGCCCCGGCGGAAGATGGAAGCAGTGGAACACTGCAACGGGATGTACCATCTGAACGGAATGCTCCTGTGCGAGGGGACGACGCTGCGATACAAGGCCGACCATGAGGAAACGCTTGCCACGCCGGCCGCAGAGGAAGAGATCGTGCTGGAAAACGCCGTGAGCGACAGTGAGAAGATCATGGTGGGCATGGGCACGAAGATCATCCTCTTCCCGGACAAAGCAGCTTTTGACACCAAGACCGGCAGCCTGACCCCGCTGGGCGCTGGGTGGGAGAGCACCGGCACCGTGACCCTGACGCCCTGCGATGCGGCGGGCCGGACTTACACCGCCACAGGGCACGCCGCAAAGGAGCCGGACAATCCCACGGACGGGCAGGTCTTCTTGAAAGTCATCAACAGCCAAGTGCCCTACAGCAGCGAAAGCGTGCTGGAAGTGTACAACGAGACATTGGGGAGCTGGTCGGCGGTGGAGCTGAACTACTGCAAGATCGAGGCAACGGGCATCGGAAAGGATTTTGCGGTGTGGGACACGGTGACGATCAGCGGCATCGGGGCCAACGAAGACGGGTACTGGAAGGAGCTGACGGGGGACTGCGTAGTGTATGCACAGGGAGACGACTTCGTGCAGGTAAAGGCGGAACCCGGTGGCGATTATTTCTACGGGACCCTGACCAAGGAGGGAGATCGTCTCAGCTGGCGGAGCATCGACGGAAAGGGCAGCGGCTTGGAGGGCAGCCCCGAACTGTTCCGGGTGGAGCGGCGGGTGCCAGACCTCGACTTCCTGACCGAATGCGACAACCGGGTATGGGGCTGCTCCAGCCGGGAGAACGTGATCTACGGCTGCAAGCTGGGCGACCCGACCAACTGGTTCTCCTACCGGGGAACGGCTGCGGACAGCTACGCTGTGACCGTAGGCAGCGACGGCGAATTCACCGGCGCCGCCACCTGCATGGGCTACGCCTTATTTTTCAAAGAGAACACCCTGCACAAGCTCTACGGCAGCCGCCCGGCGGATTTCCGGCTGGTGAGCGTCCAGTGCCGCGGTGTGGCGAAATACGCAAGCCGCAGCCTGTGTGTGATCGCGGAAGTGCTGTACTACCTGAGCAACGACGGCGTGATGGCGTGGGACGGCAGCTTGCCCGTGAAGATCAGCGGCGTGCTGGACAGCACATGGCTGATGAACGTGCGCGGCGCGGTGGGCGGCGTGCTGGATACCCGGTACTATCTGCACATGCGGCAGCCCAGCACCGGCGAAACGAGGCTGCTGGTGTACGACACCGAACGGCAGCTCTGGCACGAGGAGGACGTGGCCGGGGACAGCGAAGCCGAGGGCTGGGCTATGTGCTCCACGGGGCGGCAGCTCTACCAATGGGACGGCGCAAGCCTCTGGGCCACAGAGCCGAACCGCGAGGCCGACCGGGACACCGACGAGGCCAAGGCGGCGCTGGAAAAGAATGTGGCCTTCGACGCGGTGACCGGCGACATCGGCCTGAGCACCCCGGCGGACAAATATGTGAGCCGGGTGACGCTGCGGGTGGATGCGCTGGCCTACAGCGTGGTGAAGCTGCAAGCCAGCTACGACGGCGGGGCGTGGGAGACGCTGGGCGAGGCAGCGGTGCTGAACAAATACACGCGGGTCAACCTGCCCTTTGGGCCAACACGGCACGACACGATGCGCTTGCGGCTGACCGGAACGGGGCAGATCGCGGTGCGGAGCGTCGCCTTTACCATATCGGACAGCCGGGGCAACCGGGTGGCCGGAGGAGAACCGAGGAACTGATATGGCGGATATTACACGCTTAGGCGAGATCAGCTTGCCGAAGTTGAGCGAAGACATGAACCCGGAGGATGCGCGGGCCATCAACAACTACCTGATGCAGCTCCGGGATCAGATGCTGTACATGATGCAGAATCTGGACGAGACGAATTTTTCCGACACCATGCGGGACAAGCTCACCGCAATGGGGTTGAAGGTGGAGTAAACCTCTCGGCGCGCGGGCAGCGGGCTTGCCCTCTCAGCGCGCATTCCGGCAAAGCCGGAGCTGCTTGCAGCTCCCCGATGGGGAGCAGTTAAAAATGGAAGGAGACAAGACAAATGGCAAGTGGAAAAGCGTGGGAGTATTTCATTCCCGGATTGCGTGAAGTGCGAATGACGCAGGACGTGATCAACGCGGGAAAGAACTACATAAACAACCGCAGGGCCAGCAACACCGCAACGACGAACCGGGTGAATGCGGCGCAGAGCAACCTGAACAGCCTGAAGAGCCAGATGCCGGGCGAGTACAAAAGCGAGTACGGCAGCCAGATCGGCAGCACGCAGAGCGAACTGAACGACCTGACGAAAAAGGGCTTTTCCTACGATTACACGAAGGACAACGCCTACCAGCAGTACAAGAACCGCTACACCCGCGGCGCAGAGCTGGCCAGCGAGGACGCCACGGCACAGGCGGCGGGCAAGACCGGCGGCTACGGCAACAGCTGGGCCAGCACAAACGGGCAGACGGCCTATCAGAGCACCATGGCGGGGCTGAGCAACGCGGTGGATGACCTGTACAGCCAAGCCTTCGACGAGTACACCTCGAAGAAGAACGACCTGACCACCCGGCTGGAAGCATTGCAGAAGCAGGAGCAGCTGGCGCAGGATGCCTATAACACGAAGCTGAACAATTACTATAGCCAGCTCAACAACGCACAGGCCGAATACGCCGACGCGGTGGGCGAGAAGCAGCAGAACACGGCCAACAAGACGAAGTTCTGGGGGAATGTGGCACAGGTGGGTGCGATGGCGCTGCCGTGGGTGCTGCGGGCGATGGGCGTGCCGATCTGAGTAGCTTGGAAGGAGTGTAACGATATGCTGTTTGATACGTTGAAGCGGAAGAACAAGGCGGAGCAGGAAGAACAGGAATGGAATGCCAATCGCCCGGCGGACTATGTGAGCCAGAACAAGGAGGCTATGGACGCGCTGACCGGGGAGATCGGCAGCGGGTACGATGGGAGCGAGCTGGCGAAGGCTTACCAGCAGTACCGCGACCAGACCGCCGACGCGGCAGCGGCGGCCGCCGACAACACGCGGGCCAACGCGGCGGCGCTGAGCAGCGGGTACGGCAACAGCTGGGCGGACAGCTTGGCAGCACAGGGACAGGGCGCGGCCACCGCGAACGTGGATGCCGCCCTGACAGCCCTGCGCAGCCGGGCGCTGAATGAATACAAGAACCGGCAGAGCGGGCTGGTGGAAGCCCTTTCCGGGATGGGGAACACCGAAGCGCTGGATCGCTCGGCATACGGCTCGAACCTTTCGAACTGGTACAACCGGCAGAATTTTTTAGCCAACCAGAGCGCACAGGCCCGGAACGAGAACGACAACTACTGGAACAACCTCTGGAACGGCATCAGAACCGTGGGCAATGTGGCCAAGAGCGCCTACGACGGATACATGGGCTACACGCAGCAGCAGTGGGAAAATGAGTTTGCGCGGGAACAGTGGGAGTACAACAAGAACCGCACCGATCAGAGCGACGCCCTGAGCGCCTACCAACAGGCATTCAACCTGTACACGCAGGGCGCGGGCGACGCGGCCAGCGACGTGCTGAACCGGTACGGCCTGAACGCGGACGCCTTCGCGAATTACACTGGGGCACCCATCACGCGGGACGATCAGGCGAGTGTGCTGAGCACCGCGGCTTCTCTGGTGGCAAGCGGAAATCAGGAAGCAGCGGCCAACCTGCTGAAGATGTACGGCATGGACGCCAGCGCAGCGGGCAATTACGGCACGCTGACGAGCCGACTGCTTTCCACCGCTGCGGCCAAGGCGGGCAGCAGTTCGGGCTCCGGGCGGAGCTCGGGAAGCAGCGGGAAAGCCGGTGCAGCAAGCGGATACACCAGCAGCAACGTGACCACCCTGCTGGGAAAGCTGGCCGGGGTGAAAGAAGGAAGTGCTGCCTATAACGCCATTGCCGGAGAACTGGCAAAGGCGGGTGTAGATGTAGGCGGCAGTACCCAGAGCGCGGGAAACACGGGAGGGAGCACGGGTAAGAGTGCGACGCAGAGCAGTGACACCGGCACACTTCTGGCCCAGAGGTATGCAAAGCGTGGTTACAGCGCATGGGCAATTGCAAACATTATGAGCCAGAACGGATACAGTGACAAAGAGATCTCGGACGCATTGGAAAAGGCAGGTGTGGAATAATGGCATGGACGGCGGAGAAAGTTCGGGCTTTGCGGGAAAGCAACCCCTCTGAAACGGCAAAAAAGGATGAGAAAAGCGGCAAGTGGACGGCAGAACGTGTTCGGGCACTGCGTACCAGCACGCCCTCTCAGCCCGCAGATGCTGCTGACGGGGCGGGCGGCTGGACAAAGGGCAATGCTGCTGCGCTGCGTGCCCAGAAGCAGACCGAGGCGGCGAACGCCGACCTGACGTCTAAGGCGTTTGACGAATACCGGGCAAACAATAATCTGGGGTTTGCGGACGAGATGGACAGCCGGAGGGACTGGCTGAACCAGCAGGACATGGGCACCAAGGACATTTACAAGGATGTGAACCGCTGGAAAGACACCGACGACAACCGGAACCTTTCTGAGGCGGTGAAGCGCATCGACGGGACTCATGGCGCTTACACGGACGCAGACCTCATCAAGAACAGCAACTGGACACAGGCGGACATCGACCGGGCCCGCGCGATCAATCAGCAATACGAGACGCTGCCGCTGGCCTACCGGGCCGGGCGGCGGCTGGGCAACAGTGCCAAAAGCCTTGGGGCCAGCTTTGCCGGTGCAGGGGCTATGGCGGCGGGTGCTCTGCCGCAAGCGGTGGGCACCGAGATCAAGGACGACGACCGCACCCGCATCCTGATGCGTGCCATCCAGCGCGTAGACGGAACCAACGGGATGTACACCGACAAAGACCTTGTGAGCGCCGGGTGGACAGAAGAGGAGATCAAGGACGCACGTGCACGGCTCGCTGCGGGCGAAGCCAGCAGCAAGGCGGACAACCCCGTTTATAACTGGGGCAGGGACACCCACCAGAAGAGCGAAGAGTGGCTGGCGGATGCACAGGCGGGCGAAAGCAAGGCAGAGAGATTTTTGCACAGCGCGGCCATGAGCGCGGGCGAGAACCTCGCGCTGGGTGCCGTGAACCCGGCTCTTGTGCTGCCGGTGCTGAGCTTACAGGGCGCAGGCGACAGCTTGGCGGCCAGCGACGCAAAGGGGGAAAGCCCCGAAAAGGCGATGGCAAAGGCGGCGCTGAAGTTCGGCGCGGGCTGGGCTATCAACTCAGTAGGCGCAGCAGACCTTGCAGAAACTATGGGCTCGGACTACGCAAAAAATACCGTGGCCGGGCAGATCGCGGGCTGGGTGCGCGGCATGGCAGGAAAATCGGATTTTGCGCAGAAGTACCCTGCCATCGCGAACGCGGTGACCGGCGGCATCGATAACGCCATGCAAGCCTTCGTGGAAAGCTATGCAGACCAAGCTATTGACGCAGCTATGGGCGACACAGAAGCGGCGAAGCAGATGCTCACGCAGGAGAATTTCCTTTCGGCGTTAGAGAGCGGCCTTTCTGGCGGCGTATCCGGCGCCATGGGCGGTGCAGCGGGCACCGGTGTGCGTGTGGTAAAGGCCAAGGCCGAGCAGAAAGTGCAGAATGCCATGGAAGCGCGTGCACAGGCAGCACAAAAGGCTGCGGCGGAGAAGGCGAAAACTCCCTCAGTCACCTCCGGTGACAGCTCCCTCGGAGAGGGAGCCTTAGAGGGACAGACGGCGGTGAACGATGACCCGGCGGTACATACAGCGGCGCAGAATGCCAGCATTGAGGAATACAAGAACAGCGTAGACCCGGCAATGGCAAAGTATGTGGACGATGTGCGCGCGGGCAAGAAATTGGAACCCTTTGTTGTGAGCAAGACCGGCGACCGGATGCGCAGCGCGATGATGGAGCTGACGGGGCTTGACAAAGTAGGCGACTACACCCTGCTGGACAACAACGGCGTGAAGCACATCACCAACCGCCACGCGGGCGGCGACGGCAGCGCCGACGCTACCATGAAGGAGAGCGCCGACGTGGCCCGTGCGGCCTATGTGCTGAACAATTTTGACAATGCGTACTTAGCAAAAGACCGCGCAGATGGTTACATGACGAGCAACGGCAAACATGCGCCGATCGTGCTCTTTGAGAAAAAAATAGACGGCAGCCACATTGTCGTGGAAGCCGTCTGTGATACAAAGAAAAATAAGAATTTTATTGTTTCGGAATATCTTTCTAAGAATGGCGTTGACGAAAAAGAAATAGCGAAAGTCCTGCGATCCCCCGTGAATGCCGTTGCCGACCCTGAGGATAACGTCCGAAACGTAGTCGCAGATCCTTCCGCTATGACCGCACCGACACCGCAGTCCCCTATGGATGCCGTTGCCGACTTCAGGGATACGTCCGAAACGTTAGCTGAAGATCACGGTGCTGAGGCCAGTATAGCACCGGAAACGGCCCGCGTCAACGAGAAGGGCGTGGAAAACGCCGGGGAAACGGTGGAAACCGCCCGCGTCAACGACTATGCAGACCTTGATTTGAAGGTTGACCCGGCGGGGCTGGACGCGGCGGACGAGGGAAGCGGGCAGATGCGGGAGACCTACGGGCTGCGGGAACCCAGCGGCCAGACGGCCCGGCAGAGCGAGGTACAGCGCCAGTTGGAGCAGTGGGGCGTGGAGAGCGGCAAGACCAAGGCCGCGCAGGACATCAGCCAGAAGCTGCCCGCCAACGTGGATGCTGATCGGTATGCCGCCGCGGCTTCAACGATCTACCATCTGGCGCAGATGGACGAGGTGAAGAGCTTCGACGACGCGCTGCGGCTGGCCGGTGTGATGGACAATACTGCCCTGAACGTCAATTATATTCTGGACAGCGGCGAGGGCGGGCGGATCGCACTGAATACCGCCTACCTCTACGGTGCAGACACCAAGGAACAGGCGGGCGGCTACGGCGGCGGCCTGACCGACCAGAGCACGAGCGGACAGGGGCTGGTCTACTATAAAGGGACGCTGGATCACGACGGCACCGACATGGGCAGCCGGATCATCGAGCTGAACGCCGCCGCCACCGGCACCGACGCTGTGCTGAAGAACGTGCTGCAAAACAATCCGAACGTCCGGGCCTATGTGAACAGCGAGACGGCCCGTATTTTCTTCGGGGACAGCGTCAGCGACATTTTCGGCACCGTGCTGCACGAGGACTACCACTGGTATAACTCCCTCGACCAAGCGGGCGCAAAGAGCTTGCAGGACCATGCCCTGACCTACCTTGCCCAGATGGACGGCTACGAGAGCGTGGACGAGATGATCCGGGACAAGATGGACGTGTACGCCAGCCAGAAGCTTACCTACGAACAGGCAGCCGAAGAGCTGGTGGCAGATGCGTGGCGGGGGATCTTTGCGACGGAAGCGGACTTCAAGCGCTGGGTGGAATTCCAGCGCGGACAGGCCGAGAAAAATGCGGGCGTGAGGGGTTCCATCCACAAGGTGATGAACCGTGTGAAGAATCTGCTGAGCGACATCATCAGCCGGGCCAAGGAAGTGCTGACCATCGACCCCGGCAACGCCGCCGCCCTGAAGGCAAAGCGGCTGGCCGAGGCCCAGAGACGGACCTTGCAAGACGAATACTTCGCCCACGCCGAAAAGGCCATGGACACCCTGCGGACAGCAAAAGAAAACGCCGCAGCCCTCAAAACCGAGAGCGCGGCGGAAGGACGCAGTATTCGTTTTTCGATCCAGAAGGATGCCGACGGAGAGAGCTACATCAAAATTGATGAAGATATCCTGAACGGTGTTCCACAGGAAGATTGGAAAACCGTAGTGAAGCAGGCCATCAAAGAACGGTATCCGAACGGTTTTGAGCGGAACGGCTGGACAATTTTGAACAGCAAAGATGGACGAAATGAATTTGTATGGTCGAAGTACACAAAAGCACTGCAATGGGAGAATGCCGAAGCATACGCCGATAAAATGCGGATGGCGTCGAATTTGGATGAAATCATCAAAACGGCAGATGAAGTTTACCGGGAACCTGCCCACCACAAAAATGCAGAAGCATTCAACCGCGGCAAAATTAAAGTCATGGTCGGGCCGAATGCTTATGAGGCGGATGTCCTGACAGCTATCAGGGCGGATGAACGGGAGATTTTCTATGACATTGTAAATGTTCAGCCTACAAAAATAGAACCCTTCGGTGGTACCCACGTAGAATCCGAAGATTCAAGGAGTAGATTGCCGAAGGGTTCTATTTATCAGGAAAGCGCTGACACGGTACTCAAAACCGAGGAGGGCGGTGAACGCCCGAACTTTCCTGCTAAAAACAGTATAGCACAAGATTCCGCCGAAAGCAAGAGAACCGACGAACCTGTGAAGAAATCGGTGCGCTTCCAGCTGAGTGCTCCGGTGGAGGTGGACCAGAACAAAGACCTTGTGGCCGTCCACAACCTGACTGAAGAAAATCTGCGGGAAGCGCTGGAGCTGGGCGGGTTGCCGTCGCCGTCGATTGCGGTGGTCAAGGCACAGGAAGGCCATACCAAATACGGCCCCATCTCGCTGGTGTTCAACTCCGATACCATTGACCCCATGGTGAACCGGGCCAATCGAATCTATGGCTCCGACGAATGGACACCCACCCGGCCCAATGTGGAATACGAAGTGCACGCGGACAAGGCAGTGAAGCTGAACAGCGAACTTGCACAATTGAGCCGACAAACCGCTGGCGGCGCATTTGCGCGGGGAAATGTGCTCAGCGGAACGCTGGACATGGAAGCGTCCGGGAAGAGCCCGAAGCAACTGGCAGAGAGCCTTTCCCGGAATGATGCGGTCAAGGCGGCCTATCTGGCAGACAAAGGCGAAACCGTGCAGGTGGTGACAAAGCAGGAGGTGCGTTTTACCGAAAGCCAGAAAAAGCGGTATGAGAAAATCATGGAGGCCCTTGGCGGAGAAGCTGCCCTGCGGGACATCGTGGAGTCCGACGTGGTGAACGGAAATCACGATAAATCCAATGCCGTGCTGAATGAAGTGCGGGAAGCAGAAAAAAGCTGGGCTATGGAAGAGTTTGGCTGGAGCGAAGAAAAGGCGCAGACCAAAGCCAACCGGCTGATCGCACCGATGCTGCGGGCCAGACTGGAAAACGCATATGAATATGTGACGACCAAAGATATGGCCGGGAAAACCGTGCAGGATACGGAAGCGATGCAGAATGAGTTACAGCAGAAAGCCCCGGATGCTGATGTGGAAGAGTGGCTGCTGCCGAAGATGGAGGGTATTCTGGGAAAAAAGGGAATCCGAAATGAGAAGGACCCCTATACCAGAACCGGAAACCGGAGAAGCTTTGCCCAATTGCACAACCCCTACACGTTGCAGAATCTGGTGGAGGCCATGAACCAGCAAAATGCACGCGGAGAAGGCGCATGGGGCCTTTCGGCAAACACTCTGATGAGCACGGCCACGGCGGAGTATCAGAATCTGGACGAAGTGCGGGCAGACAAAGGCCGCTTGCAGCAGATGCCGGCGGAGGAGTACAAGGCACTGCTGGAACAGGCCGACGGCCAGATCGAAGAAGTCATCAGCCGCATCCGACAGGAGACAGCTGCACATTCGAACAGCGGCTATGGGGAGAGGGAGATACTCGGTGAAATCCTTTTGCGGGCCGCACAGGGAAAGCAGACCATGGCAGCAGTCAGCAAGGCATTTTCTAAGGAAGGCTATACCATCAGCCGGGAGACGGCAAAGCAGATCGTGGCGCTGTACAAGACCATCGCAGACATCCCCACCGGGTACTTTGAGGCGAAACCCCAGCGAGCCGTGGAGTTCGACGAGGTGCGGGCGGCTATTGTGCCGGACAATGCTTCGGCGGCGCTGCTGGACAGCCTGAAGGAAAAGGGCGTGACCGTCTACGAGTACAAAGCCGGGGATGATGCGCAGCGCACGAAGGTGCTGAACCAAGTGCCGAACGTCCGCTTCCAGATGGCCGAACAGGCCGACCGGGATGCGAAGCGGAACCGCCAGCGGCAAGCCAGCCGGACCATTGCGGACAACAGCGCGGCTATCAAGACGCTGACCGAGATGATGGGCCTGACCCGCGGGGTGCGGGTGAGCGACGACAGCATTCTGGGCGTAGCAGAACGGCTGGTAAAGGCCAGCGGCGCGAAGGGCAAGGCCGACACCGAACGTGTGGCCCGCGAGATGCGCACCCTGATCGAGTACATGAAGACCGAAGGGGCCGACATGAACAAGGCACAGGGGCTGGCCGAGACCATTGCCGGGGAGATCCTCGACGAGGCGACTTACCGGAATACAGAGCTGTGGCAGCAGTACCCGGAATACCACGAGCTGAGCTACACCGTGGACAAGAACGGCAAAGCCAAGGCGGAGCTTGTGCGCCAGTACGGAAGCTGGAGCGAAGCGGTGGCCGAGGCCCGGAAGCACGGCGTGAAGCTGCGGCAGGAGGAAGGACACAGGGACGGAAACCCGGCGGAAGAATACGAGGCCATTGTGAACGATACCCGGAGCATGGGCGGCACAAAGCAGGGCGCAGCGGAATTGTTCCGGGGAGCCGCCAAGGCAGCGGGCGTGGACGGCGCGGCCAGCATGGAGAGCACCGAGTGGCTGGATGTGCTGATGAACGTGCACGACACCATCAAGCCCAAGATGATGAGCCGGTTCGCGGATGTGGCTGAGTACGAAGATGCCAAGGTGGAGCTGGCGGGCCGGATGATCGGCGACTTGTTGAATGTGAACGAGATGAACGATGCACAGGCCATCTTCGATTCCTTCCAGCAGTGGCAGCGCCGGGCCGCAGCGGCAGCAGCCGGAGACGAAACCAGTGCGGCCAAGGCTGTGAAAGACCTGCGGGCTGTGCAGAAGGAGCAGACGAGAGAATTCAACCGGCGTTTGGCGGAGAACCAGAAAGCCGGGAACCAGAGCGAAGCAGTGCAGCAGATGCAGGAGCAGCAGCGCCGGAATGCCAAGGCAGAAGCGATGCTGGACGCCAATCTGGATGCACTGGGGGTGGACATCACCAACTCCGGCGACATGGCCGAGAAGCTGGATGTGCTGAAGGAAGCCTACGAACGGGAATGGAGAGCCGAGAAAAAGCGCCTGAAGGAAGAGCGGCAGCAGATGTTGGACGAGATCACGCTGGAAAACAAGACCCTGAAAGCGGAGAACCGGGACCTCGCCCGGCAGGTGGCCAACGAGCAGCGCCGGGCTGACCGGGCGGAGTACAGCCAGATCGTGCAGGAGCGCGAGATCATGGAGTGGGAAGCCGAGAACCAGAAGAAAGCCGAAGCATGGCAGCAGAAACAGGCCCAGAAAAATGCCATTGCGGTGGAAGTGGTCCGCCAGCAGCGGGACGAGGACATTGCCGTGGCAAAAGCACTGGCCGAAAAGCGGGTGCAGCGGGCGCGGGACGGACGGAAAGCCGACGAACTGAAGCGAAGCATCCGGAACAATGCCGCCCAATTGAACCAGATGATCCTGCGGCCTTCGAAGGGCAAGTATGTGCAGCCGCGGCTCATCCAACAGGCGGCAGAGGTGGCGAAGCTGGCGGATATGGCCGTTCTGAACGATGCGGCGGTGCGGAAGCTGACGGCGCTGGCCAACACCATCAGCCAGACGCAGGGCACGGCCAGCGACCCCAGCAGCCTTGCCTATGATTGGGAGCAGACCGGTGTGCCGAAACTCATCCAAGCCTTACAGGCCGACATGATGAACGCGAAACAGGCAAAGCTGGACCGGCTGCACCAGCAGCTGACCGAGGCCGAGGCGCTGGGCGACGGCGAGAAGGCCGAGAGGCTGCGGGACCGCCTGAAGGCCCGTATCAGGGAGACGGAGAACCGCACCTATCTGCCTATGACGGTGGAGCAGCTGCGGATGCTGAAAGCCATCACGGCGGGGACGCTGCACGTGATCCGCACCGAAAATAAGACCTTGAGCCTTGCCAAGACCGAGGAAGTGGACGTCTTTGCCCAGAAGGCCGGGCTGGAAGTGCTGGCCGCCAAGGGAAACGAGACCGGCAGAATCCGGGATGCACTGACCAAATACAATCTCGACATGCTGGGCGCGAAGCGAGTCTTCCGGATGCTGGGCGGGTACACCAAAAACGGCCAGATGGAAAAGCTGGCCGACATGCTGAACCAAGGCCAGCTCCGGCAGACCCAGATCACGGTGGAAGGCACCAAGCTCTTCGACAACGTGACAGGCAAGGCCAACCTCAAGCAGATGGAGCGGTTCGCTGGCCCCGGCGCGGAGCTGGTGGACATCGGGCTGACAGACGCAAAGGGCAAGGCCGTGCCGCTGACCCATGGGCAGCTGTGCAGCCTGTACATGCACTTGCAGAACACGGACAGCCGGGAGCACCTGCTCAACGGCGGCCTGACTCTGCCGGACACAACGCTCTACAACGAGGGTGACATCGAGCGGGCCTACCAGAAGGGGCAGACCGTGAAGATCGGAATGCTGACGGGGGCCGACGGAATGCCCATGGCCGACACCATCCTGAACACCGTGGAGAATGCCCTGACCGACTACGACCGGAAGTGGATCGAGGACATGAAGGGCTTCTTCGGGGACTACACCACGAACCTCATCAACGAGACCAGCATGAAGCTGGTGGGATTCCAGCGGGCGACGGTGAAGAACTACTACCCCATCGCGGTGGACAAGACCCAGCTGGCCAGCGAGATCGAGGGCCTGAAGCTGGACGCCACCATCGAAGGACGCGGAATGCTGAAGGAGCGCGTGAAGAGCGGCTTGCCCATCCTGCTGGAAGAGTGCAGCAGCGTGGTGCAGCGCTCTTTGCGGGACACAGCGGCCTACGCGGGCCTTGCAGCTCCCATCCGGGACGCAAACCGCATCCTGAACGCGAATGTGGAGACGCGGGACGGCATCCAAAAGCTGAAGAGCGGCGTGCTGAAGGAACACTGGGGACGGGACGCGGTGAACTACGTGGATTACCTGCTGACCGACTTGCAGACGAAGCAGCGCAAGCGCTCGGACGGCATCGGCCGGGTGATGGGAAAGCTGCGGGGCAACTATGCCGGGGCCATCCTGACGCTGAACCCCGGCGTTGCCATTGCACAGGCGGCGTCCTTGCCCACGGCGGGGGCCGTGCTGGGCAGCGATACCATGGCGTCAGTGCTGCCCTTCGTGAAAAACCTCTCCGGCAAACAGCTGGCTGCACTGAAAGCGGAGATCAGCGCCCACGGCGACGCGCTGCTGCAATACCGACTGCGGGGCAGCCAGCGCGGGGAACTGGCGTCCATCGGCGTTTCGGGGAGCTTTGCCGAAAAGGCTATGGACAAACTGCCCAAGAGCCTGACCGGCTGGATCAGTAAGATGGACGAGATCACGGTGGCGGCACTGTGGGAGGGTGCGAAACATTATGTGGAACACCACGCCGGGGAGTTTGCCCTCTCCGCGCTCCGCCCGGCTGACGTCGGCGCGTCGCGCAGCTCCCCCATGGGGAGCATTGCCCATGACGAAGCATATTGGAAGGCTGTGAATCAGGTGTACCAGCGCGTCATTGAGGAGACCCAGCCCAACTATACTGTGATGCAGCGGGCGGGCATCCAGCGCAACGACAACGAGATCATCAAGACGCTGACCATGTTCACCACCCAGCGGTTCCAGAACTACGGCATCCTCGCCGATGCGGTGATGGACTACAACGCCCAGAAAGCACGGTACAGGGCAGAGAAGAGCGCCGAGAACAAGGCCGAAGTGCAGCGGGCCGGGCAGAGCTTGCGCCGGGCTGCCACAAGCCAAGTGATACAGACGGCGGTATTCGCCCTTATGAAGATCGGCGCGGACTTCCTGCTGCATCGGTGGGACCGGGAGCAGGACGAGAACGGAGACATCACCGCATGGAGTTTCCTGAAACGATACACCGATCTGTTTTTGGAGAGTGCGGCCAGCAACCCGATGTTCGGCTCGGAGCTGTACGGCCTGACGAGCAATCTCGTGAGCGGAACGGTATATGATGTGGTGAGCGCATCGAACCTGACCGCCATCAACGATCTGAGCGAGGATGCGGTGCGTTTTTATCAATTGCTGCGGAAGGATACAAGCGAGATGAACGAGAAGGAGCTTGCAGCATACCACGAAAAACTGCGCACATACGCCACCACGCTGGTGGAGGACGGCATGCAGGTGCAGGGCATCCCGGCTGGCAATGCGGGCAAGCTGATGACAGCGGCATGGAAGTGGGGCGAGAACATCGTCTATGCGGCAACGAAGGGAGAACATGGGGAGCAGCTGAGTTTCCACAGTACGCCCAGCTCGGCGACCGGACAGTATGACCGGCTCTTCAACGCCATTGAGCGGGGTGACGCGGAGGAAGCTGCGGCCGCTCTTGGCAAGCTGGACCAGATGGGCAAGAGCGACAAGGTGAGCTCGGAGCTGAAGAAACGCCTGAAGAACTACGACCCGGACATTATGGAAGCAGCGAAGGCGCGGAATGCAGGAGATGACCGTAAACGGCAGAAATTGACAAAGAAAGTTATTCGTGAGCTGTACGATGGTCTTGGAATCAGTGCGACTGCAAAATCGGATCGAGTGAAACGAGAGGCAATCATCGACTTGGTGACCGGTGATAAGCATGGCGGCAGCAGCTACGGAGCAATTAACGAATTGGCCGACGAGCTGCTGGCCGGAGACAAAAACCGGAATGTTTACGATGACTTGACCGACGCACTGGAAGTGGGCCGCGCCAAAGATGTGCAGACAGAGGTCAACCGGCTGCTGACTGCGGGCAAAAAGGCCGACGACATCAAGAGCAAGATCACCGGCGTTGTCAAGAGCGAGTATCTGGCCGGGAATGACCACGACCGGGAGAAGCTGGCGGAGATGCTGCTGCGGCTGGAAGCCGGAGGTGAACCTCTGTACGAAGAGAAAAACTTCGAGAGCTGGATCAAACAGGACGGGAAGAAGCAGGAAGCCGCGGCGGGAGCCGTGGATGAGTGGGCGGAGGTGAGATAAAAGAACGAAGACGCTTCGGCCAAATTGGCCGGGGCGTTTTTGTTTGCCCGGCGGAAAAAGTAGCAAGTAGTCTGGCCCGGCGGGAGATGATACACTGGGGCAGAAGGGAGGAAGAGCATGAGCGAGTTGAACATCAAAGTCCGGAAATCACAGGACAACGGAAGCACCTTCCGGGCAACGCCGGACACCCTGTACATGGGCGGCGTAGGCTCGGCCAAGGTGGACACCCTGCACTTCGAGGTGCCGGAAGAGTGGGCGGGCTGTGCCATCACGCTGCACGTGCAGCGGCTGAGCGGCGCTCTGCCGGACCCGCAGATGCTGGACGAAAACAACTGCGTTGTGGTAGACCGGCGCTGGACACAGGAAAAGCAGGGCAGTTGGATGCTGCTGGCCGTGGACGAGAACGGCTACATCGCCATGACGAAGCCCGGCCAATACACCTGCTATGAGACCATCGACACCAACAGCACCACTGAGACCATCACGCCCAGCGTATACGAGCAGTTTGTGGCGCTGGTGAAAAAATGGGGACAGACGGCCGTGGATGCTGCAAGGGCTGCAAAGGAATCGGAAGAACAGGCGGCTGGCAGCGCCTCCGCCTCTGCCGGTTCCGCTGCCGCAGCCGCCCGGAGCGAGAGCGCTGCGGCGGGAAGCGCCACGGAGGCAGCCGGTTCGGCCAGCGCAGCGGCGACGTCGGAGAGCAACGCCGCCAAACATGAGGAAGCTGCCAAACAAGTTGTGACGCAGAACGCCAAAGGCTACGGCGGCGGATACTCCCGCACCTTTACTTTGACGGCCCCGCAGACCGGGTGGGCGGTGCTGGAAGCTCCCATCGGTATTTACCGCTATTATGCCGACGTGGCCCTCGCGGACTGCACCGCCAAGTGGAACGCCTTTGCGGCGGTTTTGCCGGAGAGCGCTATGACAGCTTTCGTGGCGCGGGTGGCGAATATCATCGAGACGAAGGATGGCAGCGTGCGTCTGTACGCGGTGAACGCGCCGGAGGAAGATGTGAAGTTTACTCTCTCGGTGTTTGCGGTAGGTTCCCGCACCTACAGCCTGACGGTACCTGTCAATGGGTGGGTACAAGCAGAAAACTCTGTGTGGGCCAACCAGTGGCAATTCGATTTGACGCTGGAAGACTCTTCTGTTGAAAAAGTACCAATGGGTATGGCCGCACTGGAAAACACCACCGAAGCGCTTTCCACTCCGGGCCTGAGCGCAACGATGGAGACCTTTGACGGATACATTCGCGTTTATGCAAAGAAAAGGCCAGCGGCAGACATCAACATTGTGGTGATTCTGCTGGCAAAGAATGAGGTGAACTGAATGGCAATTGGTTCTATGACCACCAACAGCACGGTGGATATGATCGACAAGACCCTGAGCATTGAGAACGCACCGGCGGATGCAAAGGCCACCGGTGACGCGCTTGGCAAAAAGGCGAACAAGGATGTCATCCTCGATGAGGACGGCAACGTGATCTTTTACAGCAAAACCGCTGTGGATAAGCTGCTGGCGGGGAAGCTTGGTCTGCACGACGCCGCAGACAACGGCGTTGTCGCCTCCGGCGCTGGCTACGCCCGCTTTGGCGGCGGGACACAGATTTGCTGGGGAGAAAGCGCCGCATTTTCAGAGATTAAAGCAGGAGACGTCGTTCAGACTGTATGTACGTTTGCTGCTCCATTTATTAACTCTGACTATTCATGCGCAACGACTTTCGGCGCAGACGGAGGTAACTCTTGGAGCTTACGCGTTTCCACCACCGTCCGAGGAACTTCTAATTTGCAAATTTTTATCGGAAGTCGAGATGTTGCAGTAGGTGCTGGAACAACAGTTCGTTATATTGCCATCGGTCGTTGGAAGTAAGGAGGACACATGGAAGAAATTGTTTTGGGCTGCACCCTCGCCAAGCCCGTGGAGACGCAGGAGCAGTGCACCGCTTACGCCGCCATGGCGGAGGCCGTGAATGCCCACAACGCCGACTGTGGGGTGGGCGACACGCTGTGGGTCATTGAGGATAAGGCCGACTGCTACGAGGTGGCAGAGGGCGGCACGGTGCCGGAGCCGGAACCGGCAAGCACACTGCCCACCACAGAGGAGCGGCTGGCAGCATTGGAAGCCGGTCTCATTGAGCTGGCTGCACAGGAGGTATGACATGGTACAATTTTACGTGACGCAGATCAAGCTCCACCGGTTTGACGGCACCTTCACCATTGAGGACGTGCCGACCCGCTGGCGGGCCCGCGTACAGGCCGAGTTGGACAAGGAGGCGCAGAAAAATGGCTGATAAGACCATTATGGACGTCTCCCGTTGGCAGGGCCGCATCGACTGGGACGCGGTAAAGCGCAGCGGCAAAATTGACGGCGTGATGCTGCGGGTGCTGGGCAGAAAGGGCGGCAAGCCCTACCTCGACCCCTATTTCGCCCGCAACTACGCCGAGTGTGCCCGGCTGGGCATCCCGGTGGGCGGTTACTACTACACCTGTGCCGTCACGCCCCGGCAGACGGCCGCAGAGCTGGCCGCCCTGCGTGCTGCACTGGCGGGCAAGAACTTCCAGATGCCCATTGCCATCGACGTGGAGGAACCCATGTTCGAGAGCCAGACCAAAACGAAACTGGGCAGCAACAACATGTGGCCTGCCGCGCCGCAGGAACAATCTCAACCGCTGGCGGAAACGAAAACCGGCCAGCTCACTCTATTTTGATGGGAGGGAACGGAATGCGGCAGCCGCCGCCTCTCGGGAGCCGGACATGGAAGCCCGAGGAAGAAGATTATTTGATGGAAAAGTGGGGGCAGATTTCTGTTCCGGCCATCGCAAAGAAACTCAATCGTACTACAAACGCCGTCAAGGTCAAAGCTCAGCGTCTGGGTTTAGGCGCGGTATTGATGGCTGGCGAGTATGTCACTCTAAATCAACTCCTGCTGGCGGTGAACGGAGGAAGCAGCTCCTACGGCTACAAGATGAAAAGCTGGGTCGAAAATCGCGGCTTGCCCGTCCACACAAAAAAGGTCAACCGCTGCAGCTTTCGTGTGGTCTACATTGAGGAGTTCTGGGAGTGGGCCGAGCGATACCGCAGCTTCATCGACTTTTCCAAGATGGAGCCGTTGGCGCTCGGTGAGGAGCCGGGCTGGGTAGCCGAGCAGCGCAAGAAAGACTTTGAGGCATACGCCATTCAGAGGAAAGACCCGTGGGGAGAGGACGAGGACTCTCGGCTGAAGATGCTGCTCAGTAAGCACAGGTACTCATGGGCGGAAATTTCCGAGATGATGCATCGTTCTCACGGTGCGATCGCGCGCCGTTGCCGTGACCTCGGCATCAAGGATCGCCCCGTTTCGATGGAGCTGACCGGCAAGCGCGGCACATGGACCAGCGAGGATTTTGAGATACTGGCAGACGGCATCCGCCACGGCGACAGCTACGCTGCCATAGGCAAGGCGGTCGGCCGTTCCGAAAAGTGCGTCCGCTCCAAGGTCTACAACGATTATCTGACCGAGAACGCCGACAAGGTGCGGGAAATGCTTGGTGATGGCGCGTGGGGGCACGGTGCGCCGGAAATGGACGTCCGTCATGGCTTCTATATCTCCCGCACCCGCCATCAGGTCAGGCGCGACCTATCCGCGCTGGTAACGGTCCTTCGTAAGCGCATGAACGATCTCGGCTATGATCCTTACTGGCAGCGGTTTATGTGCATGAATTGGGACGACATTGGCGGATGCTCCGTAGGGTGTACGGATTGCGACAGCTGCACAGCATTCCGGCGCATTCAGCCTCAGTATTGCGCACGGTGCGGCGGCACCTTCTACGAGCGCAAGGAAAACCGCTTCTGTGCGGCCTGCCGCACCGCGAGGAAGAAGCAGGCCCAGCGGCACTGGTGCCGCGTGAACGGCATGAGCCGAAAATAATAAACTGTCCCAGCCGAGGGGCAAAGCTCGGCGTAAGAAAGGAGCGTTTTATGGCAGAAATCAAGTACATTCCGGTCAGTAAACTGTGGAGGCATCCCGATAATCCCCGTAAGGATCTGGGCGATGTGACCGAGCTGGCCGAGAGCATCAAGGTCAACGGCGTACTCCAAAACCTAACCGTTGTTCCGCTGATCGGGGAGAAATCAGACGCGCATCGTTTCCTGGTTCAGGCGATGGACAATGGGGCGGCAGCCGCACTGACTTCGGAGCATGAGGCGGCACCGGAGGGCTTTCACGGCGCACTGATCCAGGTGAAAGATACGAAACTGGCATTGCAGACGATCGGACGCTGCCTGCGGGCACGCCTTTCTATCCCATTAGTTGGTATCACCGGCAGCGTGGGAAAGACGACGACGCGCGAAATGGTGGCGGCGGCGCTTTCAGCGAAATATAAGACATTCAAGACACCGGCAAACCACAA
>ERZ773131.770-NODE-770-length-25949-cov-58.563799_pt1 | contig 25949 bp, 22 predicted proteins | sample MGYA00511082_ERZ773131 | MGnify/ENA primary metagenome ERZ773131 (study PRJEB29015, sample SAMEA2737813) | human gut metagenome | biome: human gut; feature: human-associated habitat; material: faeces | place: China | collected 2012 ... | reverse complement strand
GGCGATACCACAACCCTCGGCCCGAAGGGCCGTCAAACTTAAGAACCCTTGGGCCGAAGGCCCATCCATCTTAAGAACCTTTTTCCGCAACCCTCGGCCCGAAGGCCCCGTCAAACTTACGAACCCTCCGTTCCACCTTAAGAACCTTCGGCGCCCAAAGGGCGCCGAACCCGCGGCCCCTTTTATTTCTTCCTCTTTTCCCTGGCCACCAGAATGGGATCGCCGCCGAGGCCCCAGTTTTCCAGGGGCACTTCGTCAATGACCACCACTGTGGTGGCAGGGTTCTTGTGGAGCACGTCGGCCAGCAGGTCGGTGACGCCTTTGATGAGCCGGGCTTTCTGTTCCGGCGTCACCTGTCCTTCTCTGGTAATCTTGATGTTCACATAGGGCATAATGAACCTCCTTGTCAAAATAAACAATGGAAACTCTGTTTCTATTGTACAGGAAGAATCGCCAGGGAGCCAGAGGGAGAGGAGACCCTCTATTGCCCCTTGTGCCTCTCTTTGGCCAATGGTATGATACAGAAAGAAGTTTCATATTGTCTGCATGGCGCGGGTCCTTATGGCCGGCGCTTTTTTGTTTTATGCAGGAGGGCACCATGAAATATATTGATTTTCACTGCGACACCATCACCGAGCTCCATGACCATCCGGAGAAGGGGACTCTCATGGAAAATTCTCTCTATATAGACCTGCAGAAGCTGAAAAAGGGAGGCTGCTTCATCCAGGATTTCGCTCTCTGGGTGGACCGGAAGGAAACGCCGGATCTTTGGAAGCGGTATGAGGACCTGCTGAGCACTTTTCAGCGGGAACTGGAAGCATATCATACCTGTCTCTGCCCTATCCGGTGCCGGGAGGATATACGGGAAGCGGAGGAAGAGGGGAAAATAGGGGCTCTTCTTTCCGTGGAAGGGGGCGAAGTGGCGGCAGGCAGCGTGGAGAAGCTGGAACAGCTGTATAAGGATGGCGTCCGCCTCATGACGCTCACCTGGAACTATCCCAACGAAATCGGATTTCCCAATGGCATGGAAGGAAAAGACCAGGGGATTACGAAGAAGGGATGGGAAATCATCAGCGCCATGGAGGGGCTCCATATGATCGTAGACACCAGCCACCTCAATGATGAAGGGACCAGGGAAATCCTGATGACCTGCAAAGTGCCGCCGGTGGCGTCCCATTCCGATGCCAGGGCGGTGACGGCCCACAGGAGGAATCTGCCCGATGACCTGATCCGTCTCTTCGGTGATAAAGGGGGACTCATAGGATTGAACTTTGCCAACCACTTCACCGGCACCGGCGAGGTGACTACCCTGGAAAATCTGGTCCGCCACGCCCGCCATATCCGGGACGCAGGGGGCATCGACGTGCTGGCCCTGGGCAGCGACTTCGACGGCATTGAACCGAAGCTGGAGCTGAAGGATGCCTCTGATATGGGCCGCCTGGCAGAGGCCCTGAAGAAGGGAGGATTCCGGGAAAGGGAAATCGATAAAATCTTCTGGTGGAACGGCCTGCGGTACCTGGAGGATGTGCTAAGGTAAGAGATTTGAGGGTATTTGGACAAGCCCCTATGGGGCTTGAGGGTTCTAAAGTTTGACGGGGCTATCGCCCCGAGGGTTCTTAAGTTTGACAGCGGCTATGCCGCTGAGGGTTGTGGTAGGCGCCTCTAAATTATAGAAGGCGCCCTTTTATGATAAAACCTAACAACCGGGCTTTCGCCCGTGGGAAAACAGGCCAGCCTCGCTTCGCTCGAGGAAATGCATTCCCCCCCTTTGGTGCCTTACGGCACCACCTTCCCCCCGCGGAGCGATGGGACAATAAAGGTCCGCAAAGCAGTCCTTTCATAAGCAACTCACAGCATAACGGAGCTTTATTCTGCCCCCTGCATAGGGGGAAGTCCGGCGAAGCCGGAAAGGGGGAGGCGAGCGCAGCGAGCCAATCCGCAGGATGCCAATCAAGCCCTATGACACTGAAAGCAAATCCCGTAACGCTGACTTTATACTTATCGCCCGTAAGGGCGATACCACAACCCTCGGGCCCGCAGGGCCCGTCAAACCTAAGAACCCTCCGGCCCATAGGGCCGGTCAATCCTAAGAACCTTCCCTCATAACGCTGACTTTATAAGCATTGCCCGAAGGGCAATCCACCACCCTCAGCGCCGTAGGCGCTGTCGCCCCCTGAGCGAAGCGATGCACAGCGAACACATTTTGAAGGAGCGGAGCGACGCACAAAATGTAGTGAGTCGTTTTCCCTGTGGGATGCAACCTTTCTACACAACCCTTAACATCCATCGGGCCAAAGGCCCGATGGATGCCATAGGCCCCTCTGCGCCGCAGGCGCAGGTCCCTTCGGGAACACCGGAAAGCACCGCCCAGGTCCCGATCCCGACCGCGCCGAAAGGCGCCTGAACCCACGAAAAAAAGCTGTGAGAAATGGGCTTCATTTCTTCACAGCCTTTTTTATTTCCTTATTCTTTCTGTTCTTCTGCTTCCGGAGCCGGTGCGTCTTCGGCCGGCGCCGCTTCTTCTTCCGGGGCTTCCGCAGTTTCTGCAGCCTCCGCCGTTTCGGCAGTCTCTTCCGTTTCCACAACCGGTGTTTCTTCCTTCTTTTCTTCCACCGGTGGATAGCCTGCTACCTTGGGCGCCTCGATCCGGTCAAGGGCATCAATGGCTGCCAGCGCCAGCTGCAGTTCCTTGCGGATCTTCCCTACATAGTTCTTCATATTTCCTTCCGTACGGATCATGTTTTCCACCAGACGGCGGCGGGATTCTTCGGCCTCCCGGATCTGACGGTCTCCTTCTGCGTGGGCATTGGCAATGAGGATTTCCGCATTCCGTTTTGCGTTCTTCTTCACATTTTCTGCGGTATCCTTCGCCAGCTGCAGGGTATTGGTCATGGTTTCGGAAATCTTTTCGTAGTTGGCCAGCTTCGTCTTCATCTGGTCCATCTGCTCTTCCATTTCCCGATGTTCCCGGTAAATCTGTTCATAATCCGCTACGATCTGCCGGAGAAAGTCATTAACTTCCTCTTCGCTGTAGCCCCGAAGGCCTTTGGAAAAGGTCTTGTTATGAATATCCATTGGTGTAATCATGGGTGCGCCTCCTTGAAGTGATGTGAGTCTCTTTTCCTATTGTACTTGTTTTCATAGATTTCGGCAAATTTCCAATCAAAAAGGCCGACTATGCGGCCCTTTTTGACGAAACAGCCCCGAAAGACGGGAACCCAGCTGCTCCTTAAACGATTTCCTTTTTCTTAGTCGTCCCGGTCGACTTTATACTTTCTTTCCAGCTGTTTATACGTATCCAGTCCGATAATATGGTTGAAACGGCCAAATTCGATCATGTCCTTGGCGCTGGCTTCGGTGGTGCCGTTCTTTTCCAGTCCGGAGAAGAGGTCATAGAGGGCCTTGGAAATAGTGTATACAGCGCTGCATGCCCAGAATACCAAAGAGAATCCCATTTCTTCCAGTTCCTTGGCCGGAATAAGCGGTGTCTTGCCGCCTTCGATCATATTGGCTACCAGGTAAGCGCCGGTGCCTTCCATGCCCCGGGCAAATTTTTCCAGTTCTTCCCGGCTTCCGATGCCGTCGGCAAAGCAGATTTCTGCGCCGGCGTCAGCATAGCGTTTGCTTCTTTCGATAGCGTCATCAATGCCGTAAACAGCACGGCTGTCGGTGCGGGACATAATCATGGTTTCCTTATCGAAACGGGCATCCACGGCAGCCCGGATCTTCTGGGCATGTTCTTCAGCGGAAATGACCTGCTTGCCATCCATGTGGCCGCAGCGTTTCGGCCATGCCTGGTCTTCGAAGAAAATGCAGGCAGCGCCGGCCTGTTCAAACATTCTTTCTGTGCGGATGATATTCAGCGCATTGCCATAGCCCGTATCGCCATCAGCCACCACAGGAATATCCACGGCATTGCAGATTCCCGTCAGCTGCTCCGCCATTTCCGTGCAGGAAAGGAGGCCTACATCCGGCTGTCCCAGGCGGGATGCGGATACGGAGTAGCCGCCCATGGCCAGACAGGGAATGCCTGCCATTTCTGCGATTTTAGCACCCAGAGCGTCGCCTACGCCTGGAGCAATCATAATTTTTCCGGATTTCAGATTGTTACGGAATGCGATACGTTTTTCTGTTGCTGTTTTCATAATAACAACCTCCTGGTACATATACAGATAAAATAAAAATAACCAAAGTAATGAGACAGGAAAAGAGAATCCCTCGCCATCCACAGAAAAGAAAAAGCCCCTTTCCTGCAGAAACAGCAGAAAAGAGGCGCTTTGGCGCGGTACCACTCTTACTTATATCTCAAGGAGCATACACAAAGATGGAAATAAAAAAAGCCCTGTCCTACGGACAAGGGCGCAATCGCGCGGTACCACCCTGCATTATACTCCATATCCCTAACGCGGACCTACGTCGGACTTACTGCACTTCAGTTCGAAGCTCCCAGGGGACACGCTTTCCTTCCATACCGGTTTCCATCCTCCCGGCTCTCTGTCATTTCCGGTCAAGCTCAATCCTGTTCATCGCCTTTAATATTTACCAAACATTATAATAGCCCCCGTCCCTCCTGTCAAGAAGGGGCAGGGGACAAAAAATGAAAGCCTTCCCACCGGTCATCTATTCTCTGCCCCCATGGCATGCGTCACTCGCAGCCATAGCAGCCTCATAAAAAAATCCATTTTACAAAAGTGCGGCATGCCGCACTTTGTTAAAATGGATTTTCTCCTTCCTATGGAAAGGGGGAAAATCGATGAAAAAGTCCGGTCCGCCGCCAGCCTCACTGTTTTTCCCTCAAATCTCTACTCCCCCAGCAGAGAAGGATCCGTGAGAAACTGCTCCACTCCCACATACAGAATCCCCTGCTCATCCTGCCAGGGAATGACCGCATCCCGCAGAACCACGATCTTCCGGAAGGAATCATCGATACGGTGCAGCGATTCCGTTTCCTGTTTCCTTTTCTCCTCCGTATCCATACGGAAGGCAGACTGGATATACCAGCGGCTGCTGCCCCTGTTCACCACAAAATCCACCTCCAGGTTTTTGCGCAGTTTATGGCCCGACTTATCCCGGTAATTATACTCCACCATGCCTACATCCACATCCAGCCCCCGGCGCCGCAGGTCTGTAAAAATCACATTCTCCATAATATGAGTAGGCTCCTGCTGACGGAAATGAAGCCGCGCATTCCTGAGCCCCACATCAGTGAAATAATACTTGTAGGGAGACGCCATATACCGCTTCCCCTTCACATCATACCGCTGCGCCTTCTCCAGAAGGAAAGCATCCATGAAATAATCGATATACCGAGAAATCGTGGGCCCCGATATCTGGATATGTTCCATAGATGCAAACGCCCGAGACAGCTTGGCCGGATTTGTCAAAGAACCGGTGGACGAAGACAGGATATCCAGCAGTTCCTCCAGCACCCCTTCATCCTTGGCAATTCGATTTCTTTCCACCACATCCCGAATATAAGTCCTCCGAAAAAGATCATTCAGATACCGGCTCTTCTCCTCATGGGACGAAAGCGACTGCACCACCGGCATACCGCCATAGGTGCAGTACGCATTGAACGCAAAGCGGATATCCCCCTGCCACACGGACAGAAATTCCTCATAGGACAAAGGATATACCCGCACCTCATCCCCCCTGTCCCGGAACTGGGTCAGCACCTCCGAAGACAGCATGCGGGAATTGCTACCCGTAATGTAAATATCCACATAAGGCAGCTTCATCAATCCCATCACTACATCCACAAAGGTAATCTCCGTCGATGGCAGATAGGGATTGGGGATGCTCTCCACAAACTGAATCTCATCAATAAAAATATAATATCGCCGCCCATCCTTCTTCAGCCGGCTCCTGATCCACCGATCCAGCTCCACAGGATTCCTCTCCCGGGCATTGGCCAGCTCATCCAGCGAAATGGAAATCACACAGTCCTCCGGCACCCCCTTCTGGAGAAGATTCTTTCGGAAAAGCGTAAACAGCAGGTATGACTTCCCGGCCCGACGCATACCCGTAATAATCTTAATCCGTCCATTATCCTTCAGCCGAAGCAGACGATTCAAATAAAAAGGCCGTTCAATCTCCATGACGCCCTCCATTTTACAAAAATGCGGCATGCCGCAAAATAATAAAATGACATCTGTCCCTATTGTATACGACCCTGACTGCGATAGCAACCTCATGAAAAATCTCATTTTACAAAAGTGCGGCATGCCGCACTTTCTTAAAATGGATTTTCTCCTTCCTATGGAAAGGGTAAGAATCGATGAAATAGTCCGGTCCGCCGCCAGCCTGACATCTGACCACCCCATTCAAATCCCAAGCCACTCCTTTCTTGCAGCAGCCTCCCTATTCCTTTGCAATAAGGGCAGAGAGAGGAGGCGAATCCATGACAGAGCAAAGATTTATCATCACGGAAAATATGATGGATTCCCTGTACGGTTCAGATAATGCCAAGTATGACCAGCACGCCAAGCACCTTTTGACCAGCAGGAAACTGCTCGCTGAAATCGTCAAAAAGGTGGTCCCTGAATTCCAGGATGCCAGCATCGATGACATTGCGGAAAAATATATTGAAGGAACGCCGCTTGTGGGAAGCATCCCTGTAGCCCCGGGCCTTACGAATGCAGTGCCCTCCAAAATCTCAGACGGCCGCAATGAAGACGGGGCGCCGAAGGAAGGATACATCCACCTACGACATCCTCTTCCACGCCCGCGCACCGAGGACAGGAGAACCCATAACCCTCATTATCAACGTGGAGGCCCAGCGCAGCCAGAAAGAATCGACCCTGGGGTACCATCTGATGAAAAGGGCCGTCTTCTATGCATGCCGCCTTATTTCATCACAGAAAGAGCGGGAATTTTAAGGCAAGGATTATAATAGCATCAAGAAGATATATTCCATTTGGATCTGCATGGATTCACCCAGCAGGGACAGCTATATCAATCGCTACCGTCTGGAGGAAAAACACCTGCTCCACCGCTACGACGAACCACAGGAGAACTATGACCTGGTCAACATCGTTCTTATCAGCCTGGGAGAAAAGGCAGACAAAGACAGATTGATTCACCTGCTGCAGGTCCTTTTCACAGAAAGCCATCAGACCTTTGACTCGAAAAGAAACATTTTGCAGAAAGAATATCATATTGAAATGACGCCGGAAATGGAACAGGAGATGAGTACCATGTGCAATTTAAGCTTAAACATTTCAGAAGAAGCCCTGAACAGAGGCCTGGCCCAAGGCCGCAAAGAAGGTCGGCTGGCGGACCTCAATGAGACTGCCCTCCGCCTGCTTTCCCTGGGCCTTTCTGTGGAAGACGTATCAAAGGGTACCAGTCTTCCTCTGGAAACTGTAGAAGAAATCAAAAAACAGATGATAGAGAAAAATAAATAAAAAGAAAAAGAGGCATCCTGAAAAACAGGATGCCTCTTTGGTTAAATACCCATCTCTGCCCCCTCATTTCGAGCAAGGCGAAGCGAAGCCGAGAAATCTCCCTGCTCTACGTGACTTACCGTAAACGGGGATACATTTCCAGGCCCCATGTCAGTCTGATAGTCTGATAGTCTGGCCGCCCCTCAAATCTCTCTCCTTCAGTCCCTCTCGAAGAGGTCCCTTGTATACACTTTATTTTTCACGTCGTCCAGCACGTGGTCGTAGCGGTTGGCTATGATGGCGCGGCTTTCTTTCTTGAAGGCATCGAGGTCATTGACTATCCGGCTGCCGAAGAAGGTGCTGCCGTCTTCCAAGGTGGGCTCATAGATGATGATGTCCGCCCCTTTGGCTTTGATCCGCTTCATGACGCCCTGGATGGAGCTCTGGCGGAAGTTATCGGAGTTGGATTTCATGGTGAGCCGGTACACGCCGATGGTGACGGGCTTTTCTTTCGCCTCATCGTACTCGCTGCCGGCGTGGTAGTAACCTGCGGCTGCGAGGACCCGGTCGGCGATGAAATCCTTCCGGGTGCTGTTGGACTTCACGATGGCTTCGATGAGGTCCTCCGGCACGTCCTTGTAGTTGGCAAGGAGCTGCTTCGTATCCTTCGGGAGGCAGTAGCCGCCGTAGCCGAAGGAGGGGTTATTATAGAATTCCCCGATCCGGGGATCCAGGCATACGCCGTCGATGATTTCCCGGGTGTCGAGGCCCTTCATTTCCGCATAGGTATCGAGTTCATTGAAATAGGACACCCGCATGGCCAGGTATGTATTGGCGAAGAGCTTCACCGCTTCTGCCTCCGTGAATCCCATGAACCGGGTGGGGATATTTTCCTTGATGGCTCCTTCCTGGAGAAGCCTTGCAAAGGTATGGCCTGCCTTCACCAGCCGGGGATTCTTCGGGTCCGTGCCCACAATGATGCGGCTTGGATAGAGGTTATCGTAGAGGGCCTTCGACTCCCGCAGGAATTCCGGGCTGAAAAGGATATTCTTCGACCCCGTTTTCTTACGGATTTCCTCGGTATACCCCACGGGGATGGTAGACTTGATCACCATGATGGCATGGGGATTCACCTTCATTACCAGATCGATCACCGCTTCCACGGAAGAGGTGTCAAAGAAATTCCGCTGGCTGTCGTAATTGGTAGGAGTGGCGATGATGACGATTTCCGCATCTTTATAGGCTGCCTCCCCGTCGGTGGTGGCGGTGAGGTCCAGGTCCTTCTCCGCCAGGTACTTCTCGATGTACTCATCCTGGATGGGCGACTTCCGGTGGTTCACCATGTCCACCTTCTCCGGAATGATATCCACCGCCATCACATGGTTGTGCTGGGACAAGAGCGTGGCAAGAGAAAGACCTACATATCCCGTACCTGCTACTGCTATATTCATACTGTGCCTCCATGTATCCTCTAATCAAACTGAAAGTCTAACGTATACGCTTATGGTAAAGTACATCTTTAAAGCAATTATACTATAATCAGTAGTTCGATGACCAACAGGGGAATCTTTTATCTCATTTTGAACGCTTCCGGATGTTCCTGAAAATAATCCTTCATTGCTTCATTCTGCTTTCCAAAGGAAAGATGTCCAACCACTGCATTTTCAGAGATAATCATGGCCTGTGAATTTACAATAGAGTATTCGCATATCTGTACTTCATCCATTCCCATCCCAGCGCCATGATGAGGGACATTCCACATTCCCATCTTTTCCCAGGTAACTCGAGGCAGCAAAATAAAGCCAATCGAAAAACGAATAGGACAGGGGTGGTAGTCCACCTCAGTCCGCTCAAATCTCCTTGCTATCTCATCAAGAGGAGGAATAATCCCCTGATGTCCCCAAAAGAATTTAGCGACTTCCGGATTGGACTCAATCATTCTCTCTGGATAGCTTGCGTATTTAACTTTCTCAAATCTTTGCTCGTATTCTTTAGCAAGATTAAGTTTTTCAAGGATTCTTACATGTCCATACCCATTAATTGGTATAAGTGGCGCCACAAAACTGATATCATATAGTCCATCATCTTTCGCTTTATTATAGGTCAGCATAAGTTTATCAAAGACACCTTCTGTCAAGAAAATATCTTCGTCCATTTTATAAATAAATTCTGCCTTTGGATGGAGCATCATTACAATATTTTGCGCCAGTGTTACGCAATTGCGTTTCAAAGAAAGATAGGACCAATTATTTTCTTGCGCTATATTGCTGAGTATCGGATCATAAAGGCCTGATGAGACAATACACACATCCATCTCAGGTACAAATGCCTTTATACGCTGGAAAACGGCCTCGTATAAAAAAGGTTTATAGCCTGCAATAATTATAAGTAACTTAGACATATTTTTTCGCCGGTCTTCAAACGTATAATTTCCCAAAGTTTTACGACGACGTTTCCGCCAATGCCTGAATTCCTTGAATGATGTGATCATTTACCCTTGATTCTCCCAGTCAAATTAACCAATAAAACCATCTGATGAATTGAACTCATTATACACCATTATCCAAATTTGTAGAAATCCTTTATTCCCCAACAATTGGACGTGTTAAAGCAGCCTTTGTCTCCACTTAATTCCTTTGTAAACTATTGCGATTATTATGTTCGGTATTCTGTCCGACAAGTATATTCTGTGTTGGAGACTCCAAGTAAATCAATAGCAATGCCAAAGAGATGACATACGGATAAAAAATAAAATTCCCCATCAAACTGATAAACTCCCCACACACCATGCATATGAGCATCAGCAACCCCATATCCCTAGATAACCAGCTTCTTTTTTTACATACCAGATATAATGAATAAGCCAAAGGAGTCAAGAAAAGACATAATCCTATAATACCAGCCCTTGCAAATACTCGGGTTACCTGGTTCAGCACCGGAATACCACTTCTGGCAAAAGTTCTCTGCTTGACATAGTTTACAAACATACGATATTCGTCAATTTGAAGCATTTCAGGAGTAGACAGTTCAGCCATATATGCATTTTCATATCCATATCCAACGCCAAAAATCGGATGTTGTATTCCCGTCATCATTGCAGCTTTTGTCTCAACAACTCGTGATCCAGGGCCATGATACTCTAATTGAAGCGATTTATTATATGTCTCGATTATCTGCATAATGTTGGATTTAAATGATTCCTCCATCAGCTGACCAGTTGGCTGTTGTCCATCATTTTTTAAACTTGCAACTGCAGATTCTGAATGTAATGCTTGGACGTAGTTACCGACTACAGTACCCGATAAATTAAGCACATAGCCAGTCAAAGTTATGAGAACAACAAAAGCAATAAGAAATCTAGCCCAGTTTTTATACTTGCAAATTGCACATCCTGTCAAAAAAATAACAATCATTACCGCCAGTACATAAATGGTAGAAATCGACTTACTCCCTGCAATCATTACTCCAAGAAAAGCAATCGGAATTATTTCCCATTTTTTTCCATTTATAATTCTCATAGCTAAAATAGGCAGTAAGAATAAAGATAAAATACCAAAAATAGCGGGTTCAGGACAAAGGCTTCGAACTCTTGGAAGCAGCAATGGCGGCCAAGAGCCATAGGCGGAGCCAATATCATAGATATGGGTGTTTACAAATTTCAAAAAACTTTCACATGCTGGACTTTGTGTCCAGATCCACACTATTTCAGGTATAGAAAAGCACTCCAAAGCCAAGGAAAGAATAAATGCCGCAATACTTATCCTTTGCGCTTCCTCTCTAAACAAACTTTTCCTCATAAACAAATTATAGAAAACTATATATATACCAAACAGGGGAAGAAAAAAATCACGAAACATGAGTTTCAGAAATTTAAAGTATAATCTCAAATGCCCAATTATAATACTATCCTGCTCACTGAGCCCTAATTTCCGGGAAAAGCTTGCCAATGAGGATTGCATCAAAATATTATTGACTTGATCTGTATAATATGCACATGTAACCATTCCTATTGTTAAGCATAAAACAAACCATGCCATTGTTAATAAAATAAACTTTTTATGTGGAAAAACGACTTCTCCTGTTTTAATGTGCCAGATCCATAAAATAGCCAAAGCTAAAATAAGAAAACTCGTAGTAAGATTACTGCCTGCAAAGCCTAAGTGCCAATGACCTGCCAAGTTACTAAACGGCAGGCTGATTATCAGTGCTGTCAATAAAAATTCTTCAATTCGTATATATATAGCAGATCCTTTAGGAAATATCATAATGCCTCTCAGATTATATATTTATTAATATTTACCAGCTGGATTCAGAACCAGATATTTGATATTGTACCAAAATCAAAAACTACTAATACAATTTCCCTTGCTATGTTATAATAATTAAATCCAATGTTATATTTATAAGCCTTCTGATAGCATTACCAGTATTAAGCATTTATACAAATTCCTGTGATTTCCTTCATATCGCAAAGATTTAAATATAATATTAATGATTTTTTAGGTTCTTTACCTTATAATACTGTTTCAAAGCGAACTTTCATGACAAATTATACTCTAAACCGGTAAATCTGTACACATCAAGATATATCTCTTATAAAATTATGCGAGGTATTATTATGGACAAAATTTTATCAATATCTGTTGCTGCTTACAATGTCGCTTCTACGATTGAGCAATGTCTAGATTCATTCATTGCCTCTAAGCATACAGACAAGTTCGAAGTCATCGTAGTAAACGATGGCTCCCAGGATAACACGGCTGACATAGTAAACAATTATGTCAAAAAATATCCGGGTACAATTCGTCTGATTAACAAACAGAATGGAGGCCATGGCTCTACTATTAATGCCTCCATAAATCAGGCTAATGGGAAATTCTTTAAAATCGTTGATGGCGATGACTGGGTCGATACAGCCGCCTTTGATAAACTTCTTGCATTCCTCTCCAATTGTGATGCAGATCTTGTTATCAGCAACTATACCAAGGCTTATCCGGACCATCACGAACCGCAAAATCTTTTAGATAAGTATAAGCTTAATACCCTTTATAATCTAAATGAATTTCCTTTAAACCGTTTTTATCCAATCCATGCATTAACGATAAAAACAGATACCTATAAATCGATCCATCCCCACATCAGTGAACATTGTTTTTATGTTGACCTTGAATTCCTGACATTTAACATTCTTTCTGCCCAAACCTTACAATTCTATCCTGAATACGTTTATGAGTATCGATTAGGCTCATCTGAACAAAGCGTCAGTACAATGGGATTTTACAAGCATATTGAAGACTTAACGAAAGTTATCACCCGCCTTTTAGCAATCTACGCCCAAGATTTTGGGTATAAGATAAATTCCAATTCCAGCAAGGCGCAGTATCTATTTCATATCATTTCCTCTCAGTATACGACCCTCTTTAAGTTGTTCATCCGATTCCATAAATCTGATAAAGACTACGTACTGGAAGATTTTGATAGAAAAATGCGACGCACTTATCCCAATCTAGTCAATGCCATCAATTTGAAGCAAAGAAAGTATATACGTTTAAACTATCCATTTATGCTCTCCCTGATGCGCTTTTTCCATAAGTAAGTATAATGCAAGCCGGTAAAGATTCCTACATTTACCGGCTTGCTTTGTTGTTCTTAATTAAATCTATAGCATAGAACCATATTTATACTAATATACTATGGTATAATATTGATTAGTTGTCTGACAATAACTCGTCAAAACTTAGCAGGAGCAGTTAATGCTGAAAAAACCGATTATATTACCCGAAGGATATCCCTTCATTCTCGTTACGTTTCTTCTGGGCCTGGCCCTGTGCTATGTGAAATGGTATTACATCGCCGTGATTCCATTCATCCTGTGCATCTATTTCACCTATTTCTTCCGCTGCCCGCCGAGAAATAACAAAATTCCCGGTGGCGACGATGTCCTCGTCTCTCCGGCGGATGGCACGGTGGTGGATGTATCCCATGATGTGGAAGAAGACATGTTCCTTGGGGAAAAATGCCATAAGATCACCATTTTCCTTTCCATCTTCGATGTCCACTGCAACCGGGCACCGATGGAAGGGGACATCAGGTACCAGTCCTACACCCAGGGCCGGTTCCTGCCTGCCTACAAAGAGGGGGTAGGTTTCGTCAATGAACAGGGGGCCATCGGTATTACCGGCAAGAAACGGTCCATCCTGGTCATCCTCATTGCCGGCATCCTGGCGAGACGGGTGGTGTCCTGGAAGAATCTGGGAGACCATCTGACAAAAGGGGAACTCTACGGTATGATTAAATTTGGCTCCTGCACGGAGCTCTATATTCCCGGAGACTGCGACATCCTTGTCAAAAAAGGGGACAAGGTGAAAGGCGGACTCACGGTGGTAGGGAGGCTGAAGTAAGTGAATAAATCATGGGTAGCAAATACAGTGACCGCGGCGAATGCGTTCTTCGGCGGGCTGTCTATTATGATGTCCATATCCGGAAATTTTAAAACCGCTGCGGTATTCATCCTGATTGCCATGGTGGCGGACGCCCTGGACGGCCGTGTGGCCCGGGCACTGCATACCGCAGGACCCATGGGAGTGGAACTGGACTCCCTGTCCGATGATATTTCCTTCGGCATCGCTGCGGGGGCCCTCATGTACGCTTACCAGCTCCATGAACTGGGACCCATCGGTTTTATTCCCTGCGCCCTGCTGGGTACATTCTGTGCCTTCCGGCTGGCCCGGTTCAACGTGAAGGTGACAAGCGTTCACGGTTATTTCGAAGGACTGCCCTGCCCGATGACCGGCATCATTGTGGCATCCTACGTTCTTTCCGGCGCCAAAATTTGGAACTGGCTGGCTGTGATCTGCGTGCTCATCCTGGCCTTTCTCATGGTCAGTGAAATCCACTATCCCGATAACAAGGGCGCCAGTGCGGACCAGCTGCACCTGCCGGCCATCATTATCTGCCTGGCATTCTTCATTATCTGCACATTCTTTTACTGGCCCATCTGGGCAGCAGCCCTGTCTGCGGCATTCATCCTCTTCGGCATGATGAATACCTTCCTGAACCGGAAACAATTGAAGAAAAGCTGAAACCCTAAAAACGAAAGCGGTATGAACAGAGTCGTTCATACCGTTTTATTATTTCAGACTTTACTGACCTTTTGTATCAGCTCTTCCCACATGGTCCACATGCGGTCAGGCTTGTACTGCTGTACCAATTCGTGGCCTGTCCTGCCCATTCGGATCCTAAGATTCGCATCATCCATTAATGTGGCCAGTGCCTCAGATAAAACTCCTTGGTCATTGTCCACCAGAAAACCCGTTTTCCCGTCTTGAATCAGTTCATTGGTACCACCGCAGGTCTTGAGGCCGATACAGGGAAGTCCTGCCGACATGGCTTCTGCCAGGCCCTGGGGAAAACCTTCACTGGTACTGGGAATGCAGAAGATGTCACTCCGCCGATAGACTTCTTCGATGTGGCTTGTCTTTCCCTTGAGGGAGATACGGTTCTCCAGATGTTTTGCTTTGATTTCCTCTTCCATGCTTCTGGCATAGTGGGAACTTTTCTCTCCCCAGAATTCCACATTCCACTTCGGATATCGATCTGCCAGTGCCGCAAAGGCATGGGCCAGAAGTTTCTGGTTCTTCCGGCCCGACACATTGCCTACGCAGGAAATGAGATGCTTTTCCTTTTCTTTCCCGGGATTGGCCTGGTACTTTGCCGGAAACACCGCATTCCCGATAGCCACCACAGGAACATGAGGAAAATATGTCTTCGCCACTTCTACCTTCGATGGCCAGAGAACCTGGATAGCCGCGCTTTTAGCAACAGCTTCCTTTTCTTCATCAGAAAGGAGGGGCATCTGTACCGCCGGGTCCCCGCGGAACATGGTAATCACCGGTCCCTGGTAACCGGCGTCAGTAATCACATACTTCGTGGAAGGGGCAGAGCAGGAAAGGATAACATCCGCCGGATACTCATTGAGGAATCGGCGAATCCGTGGACCGTACTGTCTCCCTTTGAATTCTGCATTGATACCCTGTGCCCTCTTCTGGCTGAAAAGCCGGGCTGCTTCCCGATAGACCCGCAGGCCAAAGGGCAGCTTCTCGGAAACCACCTTATGTCCATTTTCAAAGAGAATATTGAACTGTCTTACCCTGGAATCAATCGGAAAATGGGGATCTCCTTCTATGCCGTCCCGATACAGTACAGTCACATCATATCCTTTTTTCACCAGGTCACTGGACAGGTAGCAGGTCAGTTTTTCCACGCCCCCCGGCATATCTACATAATGGGTCCCAAAATGAGCTACTGTGATATTCATAGACGACTCTCGCTTCCCTTTACCTCATTCATTAAATTTTCCCATCGCTTCCAAATCCTGTCTGGGGCATATTTCATGGCATCTTTATGGGCATTGTCACCCATTTTGATTCTCAAATTTTTATCAAGCATCATTGCCCTGAGTTTTTCTGTGAATGAGTCGATGTTGTCATCAGAAAGATAACCATCAATACCATCACGAACAACTTCATTTACCGATGGGCAAGATTTAAATGCAACAACCGGCAAACCAGCACTCATTGCTTCCATTAATGCCAAGCTAAAGCCTTCATAGGCACTAGGGAATCCGAGAATGTCAGCAGATGCATATACCTCACCGGCCTTTTGAGTAGCGCCCTTTATAAAGATACGAGACTCTAAATGCTTACTTTGAATCAAATGATTGAGCTCCGAAACATATTTAGGATAAGTTTTATTATCTCCCCAAAGCTCCAAAATCCAGTCAGGAAACTCATCAGCCAGTCGCGAGAATGCTTCAACCAGTATATGCTGCCGCTTCTGCTCTTTATTTAAACGTGCCATATTAATAACACGGTATGTTTTCTTAGATTCAGACAGCGTGGCAAGATGCTGTGCCTGACGAATCGGATTTGGAATATAAACAACTTTTGTGCTTGGACAAAACCTGCGAACTGCTTCTATGTAAGACGGTACAAGCACCTGTATGACGTTGCTTTTATCTAAAGCCTGTATTTCCTCAGAATAGCTATCCGCAAAGGCATGCATGGGATCAATATGCATCATAGTTACGACAGGTATATGGCTAACATTACCTGACAAAAAATATGTCATATCCTTACTGAAGGAAATTATTACATCCGGATTATATACTTCTACCGTTCTTCTAATGCCAGGACTAAGAATTTTCCTTTTGCAATTATCATTCCACCTGCGATATGCTTTGCGGCTAATAGCTTTCAGAATCTCTCGAATAACTTTGTCATACCCAGCTACATCATGGCCCACATCATGATATACATTATCAGAGGTGTCTTTCCTTTTTAAGGAAAAAATCATTACATCTTGAGAAATCGGATAAAAACATTCTGCATTCTTCCTACCATACCAGGCAATAGCTACTTGATGTCCTCGCTCTGACATGGCATTTGAAAACTGGGCACATATGTGCTGCATGCCCCCACTTTTCTCTATTGTACCTGGATAGCATATTAAAATTTTCATATCTTTACCTTTGCTTAGATAATGACCTGTTCTGATTCTCATACATGAAAACTTTTTCAGGTTAAGTAATGCGCTTTTAATGTGTTGGTAAATCATTGCTGATCTTTATTATTCCGTGTTTGGTCAAAGCAATATTCCGATTTAGCGAATAATTACTCTTAGAGATATCAAACTCTATCTCATACTGATCCGATTCAGCGTGTATAATACCACTTACACTGTCAAACAAGAGGTCATTAGTAAAAGTTCGCTGCTGGTGATTTCTAATAGTATTCACCATTTGAGGATACCTATCTATATACTTCGAAGACAGGTAGAAAAATACTGGTATCCTGACCATATCAAAAGTAAATTTACCGGCGCCATGACTATAAACCATATCTTCCCCATGATCAGACGAGTATATAGCTGCCTGGAGATTCAGATTCTTTTCCGCATAGTCAAAGATAGCCTGCAGTACTTTATCTGTATACAGGACGGTGCTGTCATATTCATTTGTCCGGTCCGGATTTCCTGCGATGTGAATACCCTCAAAATCCTGTGGTATTCGTTCCTTGTAGCGAAGATGGCTTCCACCCAGATGAATGATGATGAAATGGTTTCCTTCTTTCGGCACCTGTTCCAGCAATTTCATGACTTCCATATCATCCCCCATAGGATGGTCTGTCCACATGTGATGGTCTGTCCAGGATGCAATAAGACCGGCAGCTGTTGTACCGTCTCCCATTTTGGACTGGTTGCTGAGCCACCAGGTATCATATCCTGCAGCTTTGGCTATATCCACAATATTATAGGAATCGTCCAGTTTCTTATGATTATACTGGTTTACGCTGGTCAGCGCCATAGAAAGGGATGGCGTGGTCTGGGGATAATTGGAATATCCATTTGCAAGAAGGGTAAAATACTCATCCTTTGCCATCTGGCTCAGCCATGGCGTGGTCTCTGCCGGGTAGCTCGGGTTGAATGCAGACATGTGATCCCTGTTTTCACTTTCCCCAATGATAAAGAGGACTGTTCCCGGCAGTTTCTGGGGCAGCGCATTTTCCTTTCCATTGACCAGCCGGATATTTTTCACTATCTGGCTATGGTCTCTTTCTGCCTTTTGGACCACGCGTACATAATTCTGTGCCATCTTATACTCATGGATAGGATAGCTGCGGCTGCCCCAGTACCCAATCAGATAGAGGCATGCAAAAGCAAGAATTACCGCTGCAAAAGCTCTCTTCTTTCCCAGTATAATTCCATCCAATGACCGGGCTGCCTGGCTGATGAGCCATATTTCAAAAAGAGAAAAGAGAATAACTGCCAGTATGCCTGCTGCAATGACAGGAGTACCAATCTGCCCCGTCATAAATTCCTTCGCCTCGCCGGGATTGGTCTGCAATATAGGAAGCATATCTGCTGCTACAAAGGCAGTCTTATATACAGAAAAATAAATGAGATAGGCAGCGGCATTGAAAAAAGCATTCACCGATACCAGCAGGGCTGCTATCTTCGGAAGGAAAGCGAGCTTTCCAAAATACTGGCCCAAATATACCAGAAGCACAACCAGACAGGAAACCGCCACTGCCAGCATAAAATAGGGTGCCCCAAAATCGAAGTCTGTCATCCAACCTTTACGGCCAAGGATAATGATGACAGGATATACTGTCAGATACAGAATGGCAGACGGTAAAGCGGGCCACCATATTTTTTTATCCAAAGACTGGCCGCACAAACCGGCTGTAACAGCCAAAAGGACTATTCCCTCCAGTCCTTTCCGTACGCTGTGCCACTGCAGTCCTCTCTCATAACCAAGGAGTGCAAAAAATCCCCATACAACAGCTACCAGAATCACTGCCTGTAAGAAAGATTTTAAAATCACTTTCTTCCTATTACAATTTTCCCATTTATAAGGCATTCCCCAATTAACTTCCTATCCTGAAAAATCACTGAATCGCTGGATCTTCTGAAATCTGCACTTTACCATGTTTGGTTACCGCTTCACTGACAGGGAGGCTGTATTGTCCGCTGGTCAGATCGTACCGGGACTCATACCCGTTATTCGGTGTCCCAAGGAGGCCGCATACTGTATCAAAGACCAGGTCATTGGTAAACACCTTATTCACATTATTTCTGAGATTGTCCGCTACTGCGGAATGGGATGCCTGATAGCCATTGGAAAGGTAAATCCACATGGGAACATGGACCATGTCCCAGGTGAAGTTACCATCCCCATGGAAATACTGCATATCTTCTCCGTGATCAGAGCAGTAAACCAGGGCCTGGAGATTCAGGTTATCCTTGGCATACTGATAAATATTTTCCAGGACTTTATCGGTATAAGCGATGCTGGTGTCGTACTCATTTACCTTCTCCGGCTGACCATCCGTATGGATTTCAGCAAAATCCGGAGGAACCCGGTCTTTATAGCGGTCATGACTCCCTTCCAGATGAATAATGATGAAATGGCTGCCATCCTTTGGTACAGTTTTCAGAAGGTCCAGTACATCCATATCGTCTTTAGCAGTCTGCTTGGTCCACAATTCCTTTGTGGAATTTCTGGCACTCAGTGCCAGCATCACATTTCCTGCAGATGGCGTTTGGTTGCTGATCCACCAGGTACTGTAACCGGCTTTATTGGCCACATCGGTCAATGTGACCGCCTCAGAAAGCTCCCTGTGATTATACTGATTGACGTCTGTAAGGAACATGGAAAGTGCCTGTGCCGTCAAAGGATAGTTGGAATAGGCATGGGAGAGAAGATAGAAATCTTTATTGTCCTTTTCTTTAGACAGCCAGGGGGTCGTATCTGCCGAATACTTCGGATTGAAGGCTTTCAGGTGGTCCCTGTTCGCACTTTCCCCAATCACCACAATCACAGATCCGGGAAGTTTTTCCGGAGTCCCAACAAATTTCAGGGATTCCAGATTCTTTTCATGGGCTTTGGCGGATTTCTGTGAATTCACGAGATACTTATGGGCCACATGGTATGGCCATGCAGGGAAAATACGGGGAATCCAGTGGGCTATGGTCACCAGCGCTGCTATAGTCAGTACTGCAATAATAACCTTTTTTACCAGTGCCGGAGATGTGACTCCTCTATCTTCATTGATTCTGCTCCCCTTGACAATGAGCCGTCCAATAAAAATCATATAGACCGCAAACAGTACCAGTACCACTGCCAAGGAACTAAAGCCCAAGTGGGACTGGAGGAATTCCATGGCCTCCTTCGAATTGGTAAGGAGCACGGAAATCATGTCCGTAGAAGTAAATCCGGCGCCAAAAATTTTGTAATAGGTCATGTAGACAAAGACGCTGAGCGATAAATATCCAATCAGCAAAAAGTTGAAAATCCTAAGTAATAGCCTGATTTTCTGACAGAGGGAACCTATATATTCCATCAAAAACGTGAGCACTAAAACGGGCATAAGGGTAAGCACATCATTGTTGAGTGCCTCCACCCGGATGCCCCAGTTCCCACCGGATTTTGCCTGGATGTAAGAGAACGCGCCAAGCCAGAGATAGAAAATAACCAGGCCCGGCCGCCAGGAAGAATGAAAGAGGCTCCGTCCCGTTACCAGCTGGGCGGCAAATACAAAAATCACGCCTGCTAATGCATTACGCAGTCCATGATTCCAGTTGCCCAGATCTGTCACACCTACTGCCGGATACCATACATATAAAATGGCCATGGAAATCACGGCCAGCATAAAATATTTTCCTATTTCTTTTACCTTCATAACTCTCTCCCTTCTCATAATGCATCTGTTAGCAGGGATACGCCAACCCTTATCCCCATAAGGAGTCTTATATTAAACAGCGTTTTTCCTTATCCCTTTTATTATATATGTATTCTACTAATAAGCAAGATAATTCCTGCAATGATACATATTAGTTTTCCACCTCAAAGCCGCAGAACATCTGCGGTCTGCCGGCCTTTCATAAGGCTGCCCAATCAATGCATTTCCCAGCTCTTCGTCCCATTTATTTTAATTCAGCATCCTAACGTTACTTCACGTTACCTTTTACGTTAAAAATTGACCGTCAATAAAATCAGGCATTTTAACGCAGTCATTCACGCGTTAAAATACCTAAATTTATCGAATTTGTTTGGCTCAGCTCGTTTTTAACTCAAAATGTTGAGTTAAAAAAATTTGACTTCACTTTTAATTGAGTTAAAATGACAGATTTGAGATTACGGGACTGCTCTGCGGCCCGGGTTCATAAGTCTCAAAGGGTGGCGGCGCCTTTGCCTCAGTATGCAGGGGCTGTGAAAAATATGCAGGGGCTGTGAAAAAAATGATGGAGTCCCTTTCAGATGGTTAAACGATCAGACAGCAGATGCCTCATCCTTCATTGACAGGGAGCGAATTGACACAGCTGCTCTCCCCGTTTTCTTTTCATTTCCACGAGAACGCTGCAGGGTGGAGAAATCTCACTCCGACGTGAGGAGGCTCCATGGTGATGGGAGATCTCTCGACTCAGAGTCTTCATAGAGCCCAGAACCATTTCTCCTGATGCCGACAGGCAGCTCCGCTCGAGATGACAATGAGGGTAAGCAGCTGACTGTCATTGCCCCAAAATAAAAGCAAAAAAGGGCTGTGAGGAAATGTAAATCATTTCTTCACAGCCTCTGACAGTTCGGCATGTGCTTTTTACCGCCTGCAGCAAATGGCGCAGAGTGGGAAGATATCTCGATTTGGCTTCCGGCCCTCGAAATGATAGAGTGTGGAGCCCCGCTCCTGTCATCTGATGTCTAATCGTCTGACATCTCCCTCAAATCTCTTTCCTCAAATCTTCTCCCCCACGTCAAAAACTCCTGAATCATCCCAATGCCGCTGCACGGTTGGGCTCAGGCCTTCTGCCTCGATGAATCGGCCAGGAGCAGCCGCCGAAGCGGAATATCTGTGTCGTCAAGGAAGAACAGGTATAGTCATATTTGCCACCGTCATGTCTGACAGGTCTTTCTTCAGGAGTTTTTATGGGGTATTTCATTGTCGGTGCACCGGGAGCGGCAGAACTCACTTGTGATGGCTTCGGTTCTTCTGTCCCCGTTTCCATGGAATGCGCGCTTTCGGGAAATGAAAGAATGTCGCCAGGCCTTCCCGCCTCTCTGTTCATATAGTCCAAAGGAATGAAAGCCGGTATCAGCAGGGGGCCTAGGAATGGGGACTGGGGACTGGAGACCCGGGACTCGGGACTGGAGACTCGGGACTGGGGACTGGGGACTCGAAGACAGGGATACGTCAGACGATCAGGCTTCAGAGAGGCGTATCGCAGAATGTCTTTCCTAACAATAGAGACAGAGCTATAGAGAGCGGGGCAATTTTTCAATTTCCCTTCCGACCCTCGAAATGACGAGGTGCGTAGTCCCGCTCCTGTCATCTGATATCTGCCGTCTGAGTGTCTGCCCTCTGAGCTCAAATCTCTAATTTCAAAAAGCGGCCCCTCTGGCGGGGTGCCGCTTTTTGTATCAGATATGATAGTAGGTCTTGTACCATTCCGCAAATTTCCGGAGGCCTTCGCGAAGGGTGGTGGCAGGGCGATAGCCGTAGTCTTTTTCCAGGGCTTCGGTATCCGCATAGGTGACGGGAACGTCGCCGGCCTGCATGGGCACCAGTTTCTTGTGTGCTTCGAAGTCGTAGTCTTTGGGAAGAACGCCGGCGCGAATGAGTTCCTGCTGCAGGATGTCTACGAACTGGAGGAGGTTTTCCGGCCGTCCGCCGCCGATGTTATATACAGCATAGGGCGGAATGGGAAGGCCGTCTTCGCCGTTTTTCTTTTCCGGTGCTCCCTGCATGACGCGGATGATGCCTTCCACAATGTCATCGATGTAGGTGAAGTCCCTTTCGCAGTGGCCGTAGTTGAAAATCTGTATGGTCTTTCCGGCCCACAGCTTGTCGGTAAACCCGAAGTAAGCCATATCCGGCCGTCCGGCAGGGCCATAGACGGTGAAGAAGCGGAGGCCTGTAGAGGGGATGTTGTAGAGTTTGGCGTAGCAGTGAGCCAGAAGTTCGTCTGATTTCTTGGTAGCCGCATAGAGGGAGACGGGATGATCCACTTTATCTTCGGTGCTGAAAGGAACTTTGGTGTTGCCGCCGTAGACGGAAGAGGAGGACGCGTATACCAGGTGTTCCACGCCTTTGGCGCCGCCGTCATAGGAGTGGCGGCAGGCTTCCAGAATATTGTAAAAACCGATGAGATTGGATTCGATGTATACGTCGGGGTTGGTGATGGAGTAACGTACACCGGCCTGGGCAGCCAGGTTCACTACGATGTCCGGATGCCAGGTGCTGAAGATGTCTGTAATGCAGTCTTTATCTGCCAGATTTCCACGGATGAAATGGTATTCGCTGCCTTCTGCCAGGGCCGCCTCTTTTTCCAGTTCCTGCAGGCGATATTCCTTCAGGGATACATCATAGTAGTCATTCATGTTATCAATGCCGATGATGCGGATATTCTTCACTGTAAGGAGCCGCTTCACCAGATTGGCTCCGATAAATCCGGCAGAGCCGGTGACAAATACGGTTTTTCCCTCTAATGTAATCGGTGTTTTCATATGTTTCTCCTTTATGCAGATGACAAGTAGGTTAAATTCTCTTTGCAGCTCCCAAAAACCTTACGCTTTGGATCCCAGATATTTCAGATACAGGGAAATCATTTCTCCGTATTTCCCCTGCATACGGGCGGTACGGGCAGCCTGGTGGAGGTTTTTGTGTCCTTTGGGCGGCACCAAGGGTACGTCTTTCCAGGGGGACTTCTTCTGGATGGCGGCGTATTCCTGCACCACCGGCCATGCCTGCACCCAGCTGTGCCAGGGTTTGGCGTGGCCGGCGAAGTGGATGATGACCTGGCGATGATAGTTTTCATTCACCGGCTGTTTTTTGAAAAGGGACTGGCGGTCCAGGTTGTAGAGGTAGTTGTATTTCTTTTCAATGAAGAGGCATTTGCCGTCCAGCATTTCATTATGGATGTCTTGGTCATGGTGGGAGAGGCGGTTTCCCACCCGCTTCACATTTTCTTCTGCCCGACGGACAATATCATCGAAGAGACCTTCTTCCATCCACTGTTTCACGTTGATGAGCATCATGCCTGCATTGAAATAACGCTTCGTGTGAACCCGTTTCATCTGCAGTTCTTCTTTGCGGTCTGATACCACCGCCACATCATGTCCCTTGAAATCCAGATTTCTTAAATAGTCCAGAGAGCCGCGGCACATCATGTCTCCGTCCAGATAAAGAATCCGATCTGTCACAGGAGCCACTGTAGGAGCCACCAGGAAACGATAGAAAAAGGCAGCCACGCCGTCAGAGAGAAGAAGGGGCTTGAAGGCGCTGTCGTCAATAAAATGCACTTCCAAAGGGCTCTGCATAATCTGCGCCGCCTTCTCCAGTTTTCCCTTTTCTTCATCTGTCAGGTGATTCACAAAGAAATGGTAGCAGATAGGCATATCCTCATTGTGGGCATGGACCGTAAGGGCTACCATGCCCATGTGGGGGATATAGTCTTCCGTCCCGGTGAGGGCGATGTGGAAATCTTCTTTTTCTGCCTTTCTGCCCAGATGAATGGTGTCTATAACAGCATGGGAAAGAACGTTGCTCATGGATGTCTCCTTGTATTTCATGGAAATCGATTTTTGTAATATCAGAATCGGTTATATTTTATCATATTATAATAGCTTCTGTGTTCCATCTGCTATAATAAAGGCAGGTTTATCTCAAATTCATGAACGGCAGGGAGAAGAATATGAATCTTTTACTGGCAGATCTTCATAAATTCGTAGGTTACAGCGGCGGTATCGAGCATGTGCTGTCCCGCATGGCTTTTGCCATGAAGGAAAAGGGCTACCATGTGTCGGTGGTCATGGCAGATGAGAAGGAAGGAGCTCCTTTTTACCCCTTCCCCGAGGACTGCCATTTTTACAATCTTTTCCATATGGCCAGCATGAAGCCCATCCGCATGAGTTCTTTAGGGAAAGGGCTTCGGGAAATCACCCGCCTTTTCAGCAAGGCCGGCGCCAGAGAGCGGAATTACAGAATGCTTTCCGCCGCAGCGCCCCAGCTGGAGAGGGTGCTGGCGCTGGAGAAGCCGGATGTGATTATTTCATTCCGGGAGCCCACGGGCCGCCTGCTGCTGGAGGGGCTGGACACGAAGGTGCCGGTGATTTCCATGCTTCATAATGATCCCGATGAAATCTTCGCCCATGCGCCGTCAGGGGAAATGAGAGCCCTGGAAAAAAGTGCCCGTATCCAGGCTCTCATGCCTTCTTTCATAGAGAAGGCAGAAAAGTATCTCCGCTATGACCGTTTCGTGTACATTCCCAACGCCGTATCCATTCCTGCCATCTCCGCCCAGCCCGGGAAAGCCCGCAAAGTCCACACCATTACCAATGTAGGCCGCATTACCGGCCGCACCAAGAGGCAGCACCTGCTGGTGGAGGCTTTTGGCCTTCTGGCAAAGGATTTCCCTGACTGGCAGGTCAACCTCTGGGGCGATACCTATGACAAAACCTATGTCACCACCCTAAAGGGCATCATCAAAAAGCAGGGCTTGGAAGGCCGGGTCCATCTTCGGGGCACTACAAAGGACATGGCTTCCGTATGGAAGGAAACGGATATCTTCGCCTTCCCCAGCCACCACGAAGGTTTCCCCCTGGCCCTGACCGAAGCCATGGGCGTAGGCATACCGGCTGTGGGATACAGGAACTGTCCGGCAGTGAATGAGCTCATCCATGACGGAGAGGACGGGTACCTCACCGACGACGGCGCCGCCCCCTTTGCAGAGGCTCTCCGAAAGCTCATGGAAGATGCGGATAGAAGAGCGGCTTTTGGAAAAAGGTCGAAGGAACATATGAAGCCCTTCGCCCCGGACGTGGTGTGGGATGAGTGGGATCAGCTGATCAGAGAAGTCTTGAGGTCCGGGGACTAGTGGCCCTCCGCCTTTGGACACACCTGCGGTGTGAGGGTTCAGAAGGTTCAGAGGGTTCAAAAGGTTCAGAGGGTTCAAAAGGTTCAGAGGGGAAGGTTCTTAAGATGGATGGGCCTTCGGCCCAAGGGTTCTTAA
>ERZ773131.767-NODE-767-length-26019-cov-3.963103_pt1 | contig 26019 bp, 19 predicted proteins | sample MGYA00511082_ERZ773131 | MGnify/ENA primary metagenome ERZ773131 (study PRJEB29015, sample SAMEA2737813) | human gut metagenome | biome: human gut; feature: human-associated habitat; material: faeces | place: China | collected 2012 ... | reverse complement strand
AAATTCACCTCGGTGATTCTGGCAACCACGGAAGACACCTGGGGACAACAGTTCGAAAAGATGGGTAAGACATATCAGCAACCGAAGCTGGTCATGTACCGTGGAATGACGCGCACCGGATGCGGGGCGGGCCAGTCCATTATGGGGCCGTTCTATTGCCCGGCGGATGGCACGGTTTATATCGATCTCTCCTTCTATGATGACATGAAAGACAAACTTGGCGCGGATGGCGATTTTGCCCAGGGGTACGTTATCGCCCATGAGGTCGGTCATCATGTGCAGAAACTGTTAGGCATCGAGCCGAAAGTTCGTCAACTGCAACAAAACGCGACGCAGGCGGAAGTGAACCGCTTATCTGTGCGTATGGAACTCCAGGCCGACTGTTTTGCCGGTGTCTGGGGGCATAGTATGCAGCAGCAAGGCGTTCTGGAAACCGGCGATCTGGAAGAGGCGCTGAACGCGGCGCAGGCCATCGGCGATGACCGTTTACAACAGCAAAGTCAGGGGCGAGTAGTACCAGACAGTTTCACTCATGGCACTTCTCAGCAACGCTACAGCTGGTTTAAACGTGGTTTCGACAGCGGCGATCCGGCACAATGCAATACTTTTGGTAAAAGCATTTAACTTCCGGGGCAGGGATGGCTGAACTGACTGCGCTTCACACATTAACAGCGCAAATGAAACGTGAAGGGATCCGCCGCTTGCTGGTGTTGAGCGGGGAAGAGGGTTGGTGTTTTGATCATGCGCTTAAGTTGCGTGATGCCTTACCTGGCGACTGGCTGTGGATTTCGCCGCAGCCAGATGCTGAAAACCACTGTTTACCCTCGGCGCTACAAACTTTACTTGGGCGCGAGTTCCGGCATGCGGTATTCGACGCCCGCCACGGCTTTGATGCCGCTGCCTTTGCGGCACTTAGCGGAACGTTGAAAGCGGGAAGTTGGCTGGTTTTGTTACTCCCTGTATGGGAAGAGTGGGAAAACCAACCTGATGCCGACTCGCTGCGCTGGAGTGATTGCCCTGACCCTATTGCGACGCCGCATTTTGTCCAGCATCTCAAACGCGTACTTACGGCGGATAACGACGCTATTCTCTGGCGGCAAAACCAGCCGTTCTCGTTGGCGCATTTTACTCCCCGTACTGACTGGCACCCCGCGACCGGCACACCACAACCAGAACAACAGCAACTCTTACAGCAGTTACTGACCATGCCGCCGGGCGTGGCAGCGGTAACGGCTGCGCGTGGGCGCGGTAAGTCGGCGTTGGCAGGGCAACTCATTTCTCGTATTGCGGGCAGTGCGATTGTCACCGCGCCCGCAAAAGCGGCAACGGATGTACTGGCACAATTTGCGGGCGAGAAGTTTCGCTTTATCGCACCGGATGCCTTGTTAGCCAGCGATGAGCAAGCCGACTGGCTGGTGGTCGATGAAGCCGCAGCCATACCTGCTCCGTTGTTGCATCAACTGGTATCGCGTTTTCCTCGAACGTTGTTAACCACTACGGTGCAGGGCTACGAAGGCACCGGACGTGGTTTTTTGCTGAAATTTTGCGCTCGCTTTCCGCATTTACACCGTTTTGAACTGCAACAACCGATCCGCTGGGCGCAGGGATGCCCGCTGGAGAAAATGGTCAGCGAGGCACTGGTTTTTGGCGATGAAAACTTCACCCATACACCACAAGGCAATATTGTCATTTCCGCATTTGAACAGACGTTATGGCGAAGCGAGCCAGAAACGCCGTTAAAGGTTTATCAGTTATTGTCTGGTGCGCACTACCGGACTTCGCCGCTGGATTTACGCCGTATGATGGATGCACCAGGGCAACATTTTTTACAGGCGGCTGGCGAAAACGAGATTGCCGGGGCGCTGTGGCTGGTGGATGAGGGCGGATTATCTCAAGAACTCAGTCAGGCGGTATGGGCAGGTTTTCGTCGCCCGCGGGGTAATCTGGTGGCCCAGTCGCTGGCGGCGCACGGCAGCAATCCACTGGCGGCGACATTGCGCGGACGGCGGGTCAGCCGGATAGCAGTTCATCCGGCTCGTCAGCGGGAAGGCACAGGGCAGCAACTTATTGCTGGTGCTTTGCAATATACGCATGACCTCGACTATCTTTCGGTGAGTTTTGGTTACACCGGGGAGTTATGGCGTTTCTGGCAACGCTGCGGTTTTGTGCTGGTGCGGATGGGTAATCATCGTGAAGCCAGCAGCGGTTGCTATACGGCGATGGCGCTGTTACCGATGAGTGATGCGGGTAAACAACTGGCTGAAGGTGAGCATTACCGTTTACGTCGCGATGCGCAAGCTCTCGCAAAGTGGAATGGCGAAATGCTTCCTGTTGATCCACTAAACGATGCCGTCCTTTCTGACGACGACTGGCTTGAACTGGCCGGTTTTGCTTTCGCTCATCGTCCGCTATTAACATCGTTAGGTTGCTTATTGCGTCTGCTACAAACCAGTGAACTGGCATTACCGGCGCTGCGTGGGCGTTTACAGAAAAACGTCAGCGACGCGCAGTTATGTACCACACTTAAACTTTCAGGCCGCAAGATGTTACTGGTCCGTCAGCGGGAAGAGGCCGCACAGGCGCTGTTCGCACTTAATGAGGTTCGCACTGAGCGTCTGCGCGATCGCATAACGCAATGGCAATTTTTTCACTGACTCCTTCAATTTTCTCCCATGGTCATTGTGAGTCAGCGGCGTAAAATTAATGACATCAGTTAAGGAGTTCGCCATGAAACATGACCATTTTGTTGTTCAAAGCCCGGATAAACCTGCGCAACAGTTATTGCTGCTTTTTCACGGCGTCGGTGATAACCCGGTAGCGATGGGGGAAATAGGCAGCTGGTTTGCGCCGCTATTTCCTGATGCGCTGGTGGTGAGTGTCGGAGGCGCCGGCGGGGCGTCAGTGGTTTTCGGTGCAGGGTATTACGGAAGATAATCGCCAGGCGCGTGTGGATGCGATCATGCCGACGTTTATTGAAACGGTACGCTACTGGCAGAAACAGAGTGGAGTAGGGGCTAACGCCACGGCGCTGATTGGTTTCTCACAAGGCGCGATTATGGCGCTCGAGAGTATTAAAGCCGAACCGGGCCTTGCTTCGCGCGTCATTGCCTTTAACGGACGCTATGCGAGCCTGCCGGAAACCGCGTCTACAGCCACGACAATTCACTTGATTCATGGTGGTGAAGATCCGGTTATCGATCTGGCGCATGCGGTTGCGGCGCAGGAAGCGTTAATCAGTGCCGGTGGTGACGTGACGCTGGATATCGTGGAGGATTTAGGCCATGCGATCGACAATCGCAGTATGCAATTTGCCCTGGATCACTTGCGTTATACCATTCCGAAACATTATTTCGACGAAGCGCTAAGTGGCGGTAAGCCAGGCGATGATGATGTGATTGAAATGATGTAAAAGACAGATTACCAGGCCTGATAAGACGCGTGATGCGTCGTATCAGGCATCGTTCACCATTGCCGGATGCGGCGTTAACGCCTTATCCGGCCTACGGTTGAGCACTCAGCTTACTTCTTCGGTTGATCCTTTTTCGGCCAGTCGTCGTCATCGTCCCACTTATCGTTGAAATCACGATGCGGGGGAAGCTCCGGCTTGTTGGCGAGAAATTTCTTATGGTCTACGCGCTTGAGATCTTTAATCACGTTCAGCAGGACGCCTACCAAAAAGACAATCACCAGAATCCACCAATATTTAGCCAGCCAGTCCATGCTTATTTCCTCTTGAAGAACCACTCATCAGGCGACGAGCTGTTCCATGATACGTTGATACATACGGGCAAGTAGCTGCAGGTCGGCAGCGTTCACACATTCATTAATTTTATGAATAGTGGCATTGACCGGCCCGAGTTCCACCACCTGCGCCCCCATGCGAGCAATAAAGCGCCCGTCGGACGTTCCGCCTGTGGTCAGTAGCTGCGGTTTAATTTCATTATAGTGCTCAACCGCGTTAACGACCGCATCCACCAGTTTACCGCGCGCGGTCAAAAATGGCTGCCCGGAAAGCCACCAATCCACCGTATAGCGCAGTTGATGTTTTTCAAGCAGGGCAAGTACCTGCGCTTTGATCATCTCATCAGTCAGTTCGGTGCTGAAGCGGAAGTTAAACTGCACAAACAGTTCACCCGGAATAACGTTGTTACTGCCCGTTCCCGCCTGAATATTGGCAATCTGCATACTGGTCGCCGGGAAGAATTCATTGCCCTGATCCCACTCAATAGCCACTAATTCATTAAGGAAAGGTGCTGCGCGATGTACCGGATTGTCAGCCAGATGTGGGTAGGCAACATGCCCCTGAACGCCATGAATGGTAAGGTTGCAGGTTAACGATCCGCGACGACCATTTTTCACCACATCACCTACCACTTCGATACTCGACGGTTCGCCGACCAGGCAGTAATCGAGACGCTCATTACGTGCCATTAACGCTTCGACGACTTTTACCGTACCGTTGTGTGCACTGGCTTCTTCATCAGAGGTGATCAGAAATGCCAGTCGCCCCGTATGGTTGGGATGTTGTGCGACAAAGCGTTCTGCCGCTACCACCATCGCCGCCAGCGAGCCTTTCATATCTGCCGCACCGCGCCCGAATAACATGCCGTCACGAATGGTGGGTTCAAACGGCGGATTGATCCAACGATCGGCGTCGCCAGGCGGCACCACGTCGGTATGCCCGGCAAAGGCTAACGTTTCACCTTGCCCACGCCATGCCCAAAAATTCTGCGTATCGGCAAAATCCATGCGTTCAACGGTAAAACCGATCGCCTGCAAACGTTCAATCAACAAAGCCTGGCATCCTGCGTCATCAGGACTCAGGGAAGGGCGGCGAATAAGCTGTTGTGTCAGCTCAATAACCGGGCACGACATAGACTACACCTCATGGAAAAATTGCTGATAACTGGAATCACTGAAACCCAGCAGCATAGGCTTACCAGGCGCGCAGAGCAATGGACGTTTGATAATTGCAGACATTTCAGTCATTAATGCCGCCGCAGAGGCCGCATCGGTGATTTTATTGCGGGTGGTTTCGTCCAGTTTACGCCAGGTTGTACCGCGGGTGTTGAGTAACGCTTCCCAGCCTAATTCGTTGATAAAAACGTTCAATAATTCGCTGTCCAACCCATCGACGCGGTAATCATGAAAACGATAGTCGATGTTATTGGCTTCCAGCCAACGGCGAGCCTTTTTAATGGTGTCACAATTTTTGATGCCGTAAAGTGTAACCATAATGAATCCTTTTTCGATTTATGAGAATAAATACTCATTTAAGGGTGAAAACATTTTGCCTGCAAATGATTATCAGGAAATATAACATTATCGAAGTATTCAAATTAACAACTATTAAATAATGTTAAACATTTTTAACGTAAACATTAAGAATATTCATCTTGTTATCTGTCTGTATTTTAACCAGAATTAAATCAGTATTAGATGCCGTATGAATATCTCGAAATGTTGCTGTGTATCACATACAAATTATCACCGCAGGACCATAGTATTTACATAAGGTTTGTCCCCCGGAGGTAGTCATCGCAGCAATCGAGTAAATTAGCTTCACCACGGTATATTGTTTCCGTAGAATACCCATAATTATAAGAGAGGTTGTTATGATTGAACGTGAACTGGGGAACTGGAAAGACTTTATTGAAGTTATGCTTCGTAAGTAATTCCTGAGACAAAGTACAAACAGCAAGAACCCGCTGAGCAGGTTCTTAATCGGAAAGTTGAAAAAGGCGACACATTAGCATGTCGCCTTTTTTATTGCTTATTCCGGGCGCGGCTTCAGCGGGAAGCGGCGGCGCACCAGTACAAAGAACAGCGGCACGAAGTAAATAGCCAGAATAGTGGCCGAAATCATCCCGCCCATTACGCCAGTACCCACCGCATGCTGACCACCGGAACCGGCACCCGTGCTGGTTGCCATTGGCAATACGCCGAAGATAAATGCCAGCGAGGTCATCAGAATCGGGCGTAAACGCTGACGGCAGGCGTGGAGCGTCGCTTCAAACAGGTCGTGGCCTTTTTGGTTCATCTCGTTAGCAAACTCGACGATCAGGATGGCGTTTTTCGCCGATAAACCAATGACCGTTAACAGGCCCACCTGGAAGTAAACGTCGTTTTCCAGCCCGCGCATCCAGGTTGCCAGCAGCGCGCCGATTACCCCCAGCGGCACGACCAGCATTACCGAGAACGGTACCGACCAGCTTTCATACAATGCCGCCAGACACAGGAATACTACCAGCAAGGAAATGGCGTACAGCGCCGGAGCCTGCGCGCCGGAAAGCCGCTCCTGATACGACATCGCCGTCCACTCCAGACCAAAGCCGTTTGGCAACTGCTTCACTAACGATTCCATAATATCCATCGCCGTACCGGTACTGACCCCCGGTGCGGCTTCCCCAACAATCTCAACCGCAGAATAACCGTTATAGCGTTCCAGACGCGGCGAGCCTGTCTCCCAGCGTGAGGTCGCGAAAGCAGAGAAGGGCACCATGCCGCCATCTTTATTTCGGACATACCAGAGATTAATGTCATCTGGCAGCATGCGATACGGCGCAGCTGCCTGCACATAGACTTTCTTCACGCGACCGCGATCCATAAAGTCATTCACATAGCTCGAACCCCAGGCGGTTTGCAGTGTGTCGTTAATATCGTCGATAGCAACGCCCAGCGCCTGAGCTTTACGCTGGTCGATATCAATCTGCAACTGCGGACTGTCATCGAGGCCGTTATGGCGCACACGGGTTAGCTCCGGGTTTTCCGCCGCCAGCGCCAGCAACTGGTTACGTGCTGCCATCAGCGCATCGTGACCTGCTCCAGCGTGGTCCTGCAACTCCATATCAAAACCTGCAGAACTACCAAGACCGCTAATTGCTGGCGGGCTGCTGGCGATAACGCGAGCTTCTTTAATCTTGTTAAACGCCTTCGTTGCACGCTCGATAATGGCAAATGAGGTGCCGGTCTTACTGTCGCGTTCGCTCCAGTCTTTCAGGCGGATAAACATTCGCGCCACGTTTTGCCCGTTACCCCCGGGGCCAGAACCAACAGTGGCAAACACCGACATGATGTTGTCTTTTTCATGGGTGAAGTAATATTTCTCGATTTGCTCAACGACTTTCAGGGTCTGTTGTTGGGTTGAACCGCTGGGCAATTGTACCGAGGTAGTAAACATGCCACGGTCTTCCAGCGGTAAGAACGACGTCGGCAAACGCAGGAACAGGAACACCATGCCGCCAAGCAGCAGGACATAAATCACAATCCAGCGCAGGCTACGGTGGAGAATTTTCGCCACCCCTTTTTCGTAGCGTTCGGCGTTGCGGTTAAACATCTGGTTAAACCAGGCAAAAAAGCCTTTTTGCCCGTGATGCTCACCTTTTTTCAGTGGCTTAAGTAGTGTGGCACACAGAGCCGGAGTGAGGATCATCGCTACCAGTACTGACAGCACCATCGCCGCAACAATGGTAATAGAGAACTGGCGATAGATGGCACCGGTGGTGCCGCCGAAGAAGGCCATTGGTACAAATACCGCCGAAAGAACCATCGCAATCCCGACCAGTGCCCCCTGGATCTGCCCCATCGATTTACGTGTGGCTTCGCGAGGAGTGAGTCCTTCCTCACTCATAATACGTTCGACGTTTTCCACCACCACGATGGCGTCATCCACCAGCAGACCGATAGCCAGTACCATCGCGAACATGGTTAAGGTGTTGACGCTGTAACCGAAGGCGTAAAGTACGGAGAAGGTTCCCATCAACACCACCGGCACGGCGATAGTGGGTATCAGCGTGGCGCGGAAGTTTTGCAGGAACAGATACATAACGAGGAAAACCAGGGCGATAGCTTCCAGCAGCGTTTTCACCACGTCTTCAATGGAGGCTTTAACAAACGAGGTGGTTTCATACGCCACCTTGTATTCCAGTCCGTGCGGGAAATACTGTGCCAGATCGTCGAGACGATTGAGCACCAGCTCCGCTGTCGCCATTTCGTTCGCGCCGGAGGCCAGTTTTACCCCCAGCCCGGAGGCTGGCTTACCATTGAAGCGGCTAAGATAATCGTATTTCTCCGCCCCCATTTCGACGGTGGCGACATCGCCCAGCCTTACCTCTGAGCCGTCTTGATTCACCCTCAAGGTGATATCGCGGAACTGTTCTGGTGTTTGCAGCAGTGACTGGGCGTTAATGGTGGCGTTGAGCGCCTGCTTATCGACGGAAGGTGTACCACCAAGTTGCCCAACCGCAATCTGCGCGTTCTGTGACTCAATGGCATCAGTGACATCTTTAGCCGTCATCTGGAAACTGTTGAGTTTCGCCGGGTCCAGCCAGATACGCATGGAATATTGCGAACCATAGGCATCGATATCCCCGACGCCATTCACGCGGCTTAACGGGTCCTGAATATTACTGGCAACATAATCGGCAATATCCTGTTTATCCATCGAACCATCGGTAGAGACGAAAGCAATGGTCAGAATATTGGTATCGCCGGTTTTACGCACCGTCACGCCCTGATTTTGCACCGCCTGCGGTAACTTTCGCATGGCTGATTGCAGCTGGTTTTGTACTTGCTGCACGGCTTCGTCCGGATCGGTGCCTGCTTTAAAACTTAAAGTGACAGATGCCTGACCGGTGCCACTGCTCTGAGATGACATATACATGAGATTATCGAGGCCGGTCATATTTTGCTCGATAACCTGGGTCACGGTGTTTTCCAGCGTCTGGGCCGATGCGCCGGGATAGTTAGCGGTCACTCGCACATTCGGTGGCGCGAGATCGGGGTATTGTTCAACGGGCAATGAAAAAATCGCCAGGGTACCTGTCAGACACAACAGGATTGCCAGCACCCAGGCAAAAATGGGGCGATCAATAAAGAAATTCGCCATTAAAAGAGGACCTCGTGTTTCTGCGTATCGTTGTAGGCTTGACTTGCTTCACTGTAGCGGCAAGGTACGAGCCAATCGTGGAGAAAAAAAGGAGTTAATGTAAATTATCATGCCCTTTTATACTGAACCTTAAGTGCAAGTATTCTTTGGTCAGTAGGAGGCATTACATTAACTGACTTTCCTCACCCTCCGCAGAGCGAAAGCTAATACTCACTAACGTGCCGCCGCCGGAAGGTTGTGAAAAAGTCAGCGTCCCACCCAGCCGTTCCGCGCGTTCGCGCATGATATTCAGACCATAATGACCTTCGGGTTCTTTCGGTTCACCGATACCAATCCCGTTATCACGGATATAAACCGTGTGATTGCCGTCCGGCGCGGTGACGCAACTGACGGCGATTTCACTGGCGTTGGCGTGCTTCATTGCATTCAGCACCGCTTCGCGAATAATTTGCAACAAATGCACCTGCATTTGCGCATCCAGCGCCAGGGTTGGCAGACGGCAGTCGAGGGTCAGTTTGGCGCTGGTTTGATTTTGTAACGTATCCAGCATTTCCCTCAACGCGGAGGGGAGATCCGCCTGCTGCAGCGTCAGGCGGAAAGTAGTCAACAGCTCGCGTAACTGCCGATAAGCATCATTCAACGCCTGGGAAAAATCGGCCATGATACTTTGTGCGGTGGCGTTATCTTCCGGTATCGAACGCTTCAGTAACGTCAACTGGATACGTAAGTAAGAAAGCACCTGAGCCAGCGAGTCGTGCAATTCGCGGGCGATGGTCGCACGCTCTTCCATCAACAATAACTGCTGAAAATGCTTCTGCGCCTGATTAAAGTACAAACCGCGTCCCAGCATCGATGAAACGCTGTTAAGCAGCGGTTCTGATGATGAAACGTGACTATTTTGCCAGTGCAGTTCACCGTAAACCGTCTCTTGCATTGTCACCGGTAAAATCTGCATCGGCAATTCCGGGTTTGGTTGCCCTTCGCTAATCCGCCAGTTTTCACCGACATTTAACTCCAGATATTCAGCCGCTTCATTGTCGCGAACAATCTGCAAAATATGGCGGAAACAATGCACATCAATCTGGCTAGTGTTCAGCGCCTGCGAACACTGATACAACACCTCCAGACGACGCTTGGCCTCGTGGAGATCGCGGGTCTTTTCTTCTACTGACGCTTCCAGCGAACGGTACAATTTATGCAGCTCGCTCGACATCTGGTTAAAGGTTTTTGCAAGCAGACCAAGCTCATTCGGCAGGTTGGTATCCAGCGGCGGCGAGTCGAACTGCCCGTGTTCAATACGCTGACTGGCGGTAACCAGCTGATTCAGCGGGGCAACCACCTGATGGCGTATGCGGCGCAAAGTAAAAAAGACCAGCGTGAAAATACCGATGCCGCCAGCCAGGGAAATCGCCACCACCAGCAGCATTTTGCGTTCAGCGTAGTGCTGTAAAGCCAGTACGAACAGGTCTATCTGATTAACATAATTATTAATATTGGCCTGATACCACGGCAAATCGCCCTTGCTGAGCCGATTATTCATCTCCAGCCAGTTGGCATTCAGATGCGCATAGCGAGTTTTTACTGCTTCTGGCACATACCAGACGTTGAGGTTGGTTAATACCGGTGAATGCAGTGCCTGCTGAAATAACTGGCGATGTGCATTGAGTTGTGGACTGCCACTTTGCAAGTCGTAGCCCAGGCGGTAACTCTGCATACGCAGCGATCCGGCAATATTGATAGCCTCAGCGTCGCGCAAACTGCTCGCCAGAGTTAGCAGAGCGATACCCGTGGAAAGAATCGACAGCAGCACAATGTAAAAAAAGGCCCGGGCCAGACTGGCCGAGACGGGTCGTTTAACAATCACACGCGTCTTCTCCACAAAAAATCATTAATGTTCCAGTTCGCTGAAACGCAATTTAGTCAGTGATGGGATTATTTGATCTGCCACAGTTTATAGCGAAATAGTTACTTATTCTGGGCACATGAACATTGCCGATTCCCCTGTAAGTCGGGTAATAACAACACTCATATAAAGAATAAGGTTTTTACAACCAAAAAAGAAGGTCGTTATGAATCGTTTTATTATGGCCAACAGTCAGCAATGTCTGGGTTGTCATGCTTGTGAAATCGCCTGTGTCATGGCTCACAATGATGAGCAACATGTCCTGAGCCAACACCATTTTCATCCCCGAATTACGGTTATCAAACATCAACAGCAACGTAGTGCAGTGACCTGTCACCATTGTGAAGATGCGCCCTGCGCCCGTAGCTGCCCTAATGGCGCAATCAGCCACGTTGATGACAGCATTCAGGTCAATCAGCAAAAGTGTATTGGCTGTAAATCCTGCGTGGTGGCCTGTCCTTTTGGTACGATGCAAATCGTCCTGACACCCGTCGCGGCAGGAAAAGTAAAAGCCACGGCGCATAAATGCGACCTTTGTGCGGGGCGCGAAAACGGTCCTGCCTGTGTTGAGAATTGCCCGGCGGACGCGCTGCAACTGGTCACTGACGTCGCACTCTCCGGCATGGCGAAATCCCGCCGCTTGCGCACCGCGCGTCAGGAACATCAACCGTGGCATGCCAGTACCGCGGCGCAAGAAATGCCGGTAATGAGTAAAGTCGAACAAATGCAGGCAACGCCCGCGCGTGGCGAGCCGGATAAACTGGCGATTGAAGCGCGCAAAACCGGTTTTGATGAAATTTATCTGCCATTTCGCGCCGACCAGGCACAACGGGAAGCCTCGCGCTGCCTTAAGTGCGGCGAGCACAGCGTTTGTGAATGGACCTGCCCGCTGCATAACCATATACCGCAGTGGATTGAACTGGTGAAAGCCGGAAACATCGACGCCGCCGTCGAGCTTTCTCACCAGACCAACACCCTGCCGGAAATTACCGGACGCGTTTGTCCGCAAGACCGTTTGTGTGAAGGTGCCTGTACTATTCGCGATGAGCACGGCGCGGTAACTATCGGCAACATTGAACGCTACATTTCAGATCAGGCGTTGGCGAAAGGTTGGCGTCCTGACTTAAGCCATGTCACCAAAGTGGACAAGCGGGTGGCGATTATCGGTGCAGGTCCGGCAGGGCTGGCCTGTGCGGATGTTCTGACCCGCAATGGCGTGGGGGTGACGGTGTACGATCGCCATCCAGAAATCGGTGGCTTGCTCACTTTCGGCATTCCTTCTTTCAAACTGGATAAATCCCTGCTGGCACGCCGTCGGGAAATCTTCAGCGCGATGGGGATTCACTTCGAACTCAATTGTGAAGTGGGTAAAGATGTCTCTTTGGATTCGCTTTTGGAACAATACGACGCGGTCTTCGTTGGCGTAGGCACTTACCGTTCCATGAAAGCGGGTTTACCCAATGAAGATGCGCCGGGCGTTTATGACGCGCTGCCGTTCCTCATTGCCAACACTAAACAGGTGATGGGGCTCGAAGAGCTACCGGAAGAGCCGTTTATCAATACCGCCGGACTTAACGTCGTGGTACTGGGCGGCGGCGACACCGCGATGGACTGTGTGCGTACCGCACTGCGCCACGGCGCGAGTAACGTCACCTGCGCTTATCGTCGTGATGAAGCTAACATGCCAGGCTCGAAGAAAGAAGTGAAGAACGCCCGCGAAGAGGGGGCCAACTTCGAATTTAACGTCCAGCCGGTGGCGCTTGAGCTGAATGAACAAGGTCACGTCTGCGGGATTCGTTTCCTGCGCACGCGTCTTGGCGAGCCGGATGCCCAGGGGCGTCGGCGTCCAGTGCCGGTGGAAGGCAGTGAATTTGTCATGCCAGCCGACGCGGTGATTATGGCGTTTGGCTTCAATCCGCACGGGATGCCGTGGCTGGAGTCGCACGGTGTAACGGTAGACAAATGGGGCCGCATCATCGCGGATGTGGAAAGCCAGTACCGTTACCAGACCACCAATCCGAAAATCTTCGCTGGTGGTGACGCCGTGCGTGGTGCGGATCTGGTGGTTACCGCAATGGCAGAAGGACGTCATGCGGCACAGGGGATTATTGACTGGCTGGGGGTAAAATCAGTCAAATCTCACTGATAGCCTGCGCAGACAAACCCGACTTCACAGCGTAAGATAATTGTTCATTTCGCGCTGTGGAGTCGGTATGACGCAACAAATCACCCTCATTAAAGACAAAATTCTCTCCGATAACTATTTCACCCTGCACAACATTACTTACGATCTCACGCGCAAAGACGGCGAAGTTATCCGCCATAAACGTGAAGTTTACGATCGCGGTAATGGTGCGACGATCCTCCTGTACAACGCGAAGAAAAAGACCGTGGTTCTGATTCGTCAGTTCCGTGTCGCTACCTGGGTTAATGGCAATGAAAGCGGGCAGCTGATTGAAACCTGCGCCGGGCTGCTGGATAACGACGAACCGGAAGTGTGCATTCGCAAAGAAGCGATTGAAGAGACGGGCTATGAAGTGGGCGAAGTGCGCAAATTATTTGAACTGTATATGTCGCCAGGCGGTGTGACTGAGCTAATCCACTTTTTTATCGCCGAATACAGTGACAATCAGCGCGCTAACGCCGGTGGCGGTGTCGAAGATGAAGATATTGAAGTGCTCGAGCTGCCGTTCAGCCAGGCGCTGGAGATGATCAAAACCGGCGAGATACGTGACGGTAAGACGGTGTTATTGCTTAACTATTTGCAAACGTCACATTTAATGGACTGAAAAATAACAATAATATTTCGTTGTTTATTATTGGCTCAATCCGACAAATCCGATTGAGCCGCGCTACCTGCGCAACGAAGATACGACTTGTGCTGTTTGTTTGAACTTCTGGGGTCGTACCGTCCATGCGCTATCGCATTTTCCTTCTCTTTTTTTTCGCTTTGTTGCCGACGTCTTTGGTGTGGGCGGCACCAGCGCAACGGGCGTTTTCCGACTGGCAGGTCACCTGTAATAACCAAAATTTCTGCGTGGCGCGTAATACGGGCGATCATAATGGACTGGTGATGACCCTGAGCCGCAGCGCCGGGGCGCATACCGATGCCGTTTTACGTATTGAGCGCGGCGGGTTGAAATCGCCGGATGCGTCTGAAGGGGAGATAGCGCCACGGCTGCTGTTAGATGGTGAGCCGTTGGCGTTAAGTGGTGACAAGTGGCTGATTTCACCATGGTTATTAGTAACCGATGATACGGCAACCATCACCGCGTTTTTGCAGATGATTCAGGAAGGGAAGGCGATCACCTTACGCGACGGCAATCAGACCATTTCTCTGAGTGGCTTAAAAGCGGCGTTGTTGTTTATTGATGCTCAGCAAAAGCGCGTTGGCAGTGAAACCGCGTGGATAAAGAAAGGGGACGAACCGCCGCTCAGCGTACCGCCCGCGCCTGCACTGAAAGAGGTCGCGGTGGTTAACCCAACGCCGACGCCACTCTCACTCGAAGAACGCAACGATTTGCTGGATTATGGAAACTGGCGGATGAATGGTCTGCGCTGCTCGCTTGATCCATTGCGTCGTGAGGTGAATGTCACTGCGCTGACTGATGATAAAGCGCTGATGATGATTAGCTGTGAGGCAGGGGCCTATAACACCATTGATTTGGCATGGATTGTGTCGCGTAAAAAGCCACTAGCTTCGCGCCCGGTTCGGTTGCGTTTGCCGTTCAACAACGGGCAGGAGACGAATGAACTGGAACTGATGAACGCAACATTTGATGAGAAATCGCGTGAACTGGTGACCTTAGCGAAAGGGCGCGGATTAAGCGATTGTGGCATTCAGGCGCGCTGGCGCTTTGACGGTCAGCGTTTTCGCCTGGTGCGTTACGCCGCAGAACCGACCTGCGATAACTGGCATGGGCCAGACGCCTGGCCCACGTTGTGGATCACCCGTTAAACAAAATGGCGGGACATGTAGGCCGGATAAGACGCTGTAGGCCGGATAAGACGCGTCAGAGTCGCATCCGGCAATCAGCGTCCGGCAATCAGCATCCGGCGATCACCATCAGGCACCTTTCACTCCCAGCACCTTATGCGCTTTTGCCACAATATTCTCGGCGGTAAAGCCAAAGAACGGGAACAGCTTATCCGCCGGAGCAGATTCCCCGTAACCCGTCATCCCGACAATTGCCCCTTTCAGACCAACATACTTGTACCAGTAATCGGCAATACCTGCTTCCACCGCCACGCGAGCCGCAACGTTAGAAGGCAACACCGACTCGCGATACTCCTCATCCTGAGCGTCAAAAATATCGGTCGAGGGCAGGGAAACTACGCGTACATTGCGACCTTCTCCTGCTAATTTCTCTGCCGCTTGCAGGGTAATTTCCATCTCTGAACCGGTGGCAATCAGAATAATATCTGGCTTACCGCCGCTGTCTTTCAGCACATAACCGCCACGAGCAATCTCTTTAACCTGATCCGGCGTACGTTCCACCTGGGCCAGATTCTGCCTTGAGAGGATCAGTGCCGTCGGTCCGTTGTGGCGCTCAACCGCCAGCTTCCAGCCCACCGCCGCTTCCACCTGATCGCACGGTCGCCAGGTGCTGAAATTTGGCGTTAAGCGCAGACTGGCCAGTTGCTCAACAGCCTGGTGCGTCGGACCATCTTCGCCCAGGCCAATTGAGTCGTGGGTATAAACCATAATCTGCCGCGCTTTCATCAGTGCCGCCATCCGCGCGGCGTTACGGGCGTATTCAACAAACATCAGGAACGTCGCGGTATACGGCACAAAGCCGCCGTGGTGCGCAATGCCGTTGGCGATAGCGGTCATGCCAAATTCACGCACCCCGTAGTGAATGTAGTTGCCCGCCGGATCTTCCTTCAGCGAAACAGAACCTTTCCAGATGGTCAGGTTGCTGGGAGCCAGATCCGCCGAACCGCCGAGCAGCTCCGGTAGTATCGGCCCGTAAGCGTTAAGCGTATTTTGCGAAGCCTTACGGGTAGCGATTTTCGCCGGATTTGCCTGTAACTCATTGATATATTTCTGAGTCGTTTTCTCCCAGTCCTTCGGTAAACCACCGCTCATCCGACGGGTAAACTCTTCTGCCAGTTGCGGATGAGCCTTTTTATAGGCGGCAAACTTCTCATTCCAGCTCTGCTGCGCTTTTTCGCCTTTTTCGCGGGCATCCCAGGCGTGATAAATCTCTTTAGGGATTTCAAATGGCGGATGGTGCCAGCCCAGTTTTTGCCGTGCCAGCGCCACTTCTTCTTCCCCCAGCGGTGCGCCGTGCGCCTCTTCCTTACCTGCTTTATTCGGCGAACCAAAGCCAATCACCGTACGGCAGATAATCAGCGACGGCTTATCTTTCACGCTTTGCGCTTCAAGGATCGCTTCCTTCACCGCCTGCGGATCGTGACCGTCGATTTCATGGATCACATGCCAGTGATAGGCTTCAAAACGTTTTGCCGTATCGTCGGTAAACCAGCCTTCTGTTTCACCGTCGATGGAAATACCGTTGTGATCGTAAAAACCAATCAGCTTGCCCAGTCCCAGCGTGCCCGCCAGCGAACAGACTTCGTGGGAAATACCTTCCATCAGGCAGCCGTCGCCCATAAACACATAGGTGAAGTGATCGACAATTTCATGATCTGGCTGGTTAAACTGCGCCGCCAGCGTACGCTCTGCTATCGCCAGCCCGACGGCGTTCGCCAAACCTTGTCCAAGTGGACCGGTGGTGGTTTCAACACCAGGCGTATAGCCGATTTCCGGGTGGCCTGGGGTTTTCGAATGCAACTGACGGAAGTTCTTCAGTTCTTCCAGCGGCAGGTCGTAGCCCGTCAGATGTAGCAAACTGTAGAGCAGCATTGACGCGTGACCGTTGGAAAGAATAAAGCGGTCGCGATCATACCAGGTTGGGTCGGTAGGGTTATGTTTAAGAAAATCGTTCCACAGCACTTCAGCAATATCAGCCATGCCCATCGGCGCGCCGGGATGACCAGAATTGGCTTTTTGTACCGCATCCATACTGAGTGCGCGAATCGCATTGGCAAGGTCTTTTCGGGACATATAACACTCCGTGGCTGGTTTATAGTTTGGCGGCAAGAAGATCTTCCAGTTTGCGTTGATCAACGGCGAACAGACGAATGCCTTCAGACAGTTTTTCTACCGCCATCGGATCCTGATTGTGCTCCCAACGGAACTCCGCTTCGCTCATGGGAGCTGGGCGTGGGAACGTCTGAGAAGGTGGGATTAATTTACGTACCACTGGCGAAACTTTTTCCTGCAGCTCCTTCAGCAAATTCGGTGCGATAGTCAGTCGATCGCAGCCGGTTAAGGCGAGGATTTGTTCGGTGCGACGGAAGCTCGCGCCCATCACAATGGTTTCATAGTGGTGTTGCTTATAGTAGTCGTAGATATTGCGCACCGATTTAACGCCCGGATCTTCTTCCACCACATACGGGTCCATCGGCTTGCGTGCCTGATACCAGTCATAAATACGCCCGACAAACGGCGAAATCAGAAAAACGCCTGCTTCCGCACAGGCCCGTGCCTGTGCAAAAGAAAACAGCAGCGTCAGGTTGCAGTTAATACCTTCTTTTTCCAGCTCTTCTGCCGCGCGAATTCCTTCCCAGGTCGAAGCCAGCTTGATCAGAATGCGTGATTTCTCAACGCCTTGTTGCTGATACAAGTCCACCAGATGGCGCGCCTTCTCAATACTCTTTTCTTTATCAAAAGAGAGGCGTGCATCAACTTCTGTTGACACGCGACCGGGTACGATTTTGAGGATTTCAGCACCGAAATTGACCGCCAGTTTGTCACACGCTGCGACCACCTGTTGTTCCTGGGTCTTGCCATTTTTTTTACCCCAGGCGATAGCATCGTCTATTAAATGCTCATATTGTGATAATCCGGCAGCTTTGAGTAACAGCGAAGGATTGGTGGTGGCATCCTGGGGATGATAATGGCGAATGGACTCAATATCGCCGCTGTCTGCCACGACAGTGGTGAACTGTTTGATGCCGTCTAACTCGTTCATAGGAAATACTCCTTGAAAAGTAAAGTGTTAGATGAGTGCGTTAATTCACACTTCTGAGAAATTTCGCTAAACGCATCAAAAAAGCATAGCAGACAGGCATGGTATTGCTGGATTAAGCAGGTAACATCAGTGTTATAGGATTATTACCAAAACATTATATTAATGGTGAGAGTTTTGACTTGCTCAAAGTCTGTAGACTCCGGCAGGGTAATAATGTGCGCCACGTTGTGGGCAGGGGCTGTTGCCCACACACTTTATTTGTGAACGTTACGTGAAAGGAACAACCAAATGGATGACCAGTTAAAACAAAGTGCACTTGATTTCCATGAATTTCCAGTTCCAGGGAAAATCCAGGTTTCTCCAACCAAGCCTCTGGCAACACAGCGCGATCTGGCGCTGGCCTACTCACCAGGCGTTGCCGCACCTTGTCTTGAAATCGAAAAAGACCCGTTAAAAGCCTACAAATATACCGCCCGCGGTAACCTGGTGGCGGTGATCTCTAACGGTACGGCGGTGCTGGGGTTAGGCAACATTGGCGCGCTGGCAGGCAAACCGGTGATGGAAGGCAAGGGCGTTCTGTTTAAGAAATTCGCCGGGATTGATGTATTTGACATTGAAGTTGACGAACTCGACCCGGACAAATTTATTGAAGTTGTCGCCGCGCTCGAACCAACCTTCGGCGGCATCAACCTCGAAGACATTAAAGCGCCAGAATGTTTCTATATTGAACAGAAACTGCGCGAGCGGATGAATATTCCGGTATTCCACGACGATCAGCACGGCACGGCAATTATCAGCACTGCCGCCATCCTCAACGGCTTGCGCGTGGTGGAGAAAAACATCTCTGACGTGCGTATGGTGGTTTCCGGCGCGGGTGCCGCAGCAATCGCCTGTATGAACCTGCTGGTAGCGCTGGGTCTGCAAAAACATAACATCGTGGTTTGCGATTCAAAAGGCGTTATCTATCAGGGCCGTGAGCCAAACATGGCGGAAACCAAAGCCGCATATGCGGTGGTGGATGACGGCAAACGTACCCTCGATGATGTGATTGAAGGCGCGGATATTTTCCTCGGATGTTCCGGCCCGAAAGTGCTGACCCAGGAAATGGTGAAGAAAATGGCTCGTGCGCCAATGATCCTGGCGCTGGCGAACCCGGAACCGGAAATTCTGCCGCCGCTGGCGAAAGAAGTGCGTCCGGATGCCATCATTTGCACCGGTCGTTCTGACTATCCGAACCAGGTGAACAACGTCCTGTGCTTCCCGTTCATCTTCCGTGGCGCGCTGGACGTTGGCGCAACCGCAATCAACGAAGAGATGAAACTGGCGGCGGTACGTGCGATTGCAGAACTCGCCCATGCGGAACAGAGCGAAGTGGTGGCTTCAGCGTATGGCGATCAGGATCTGAGCTTTGGTCCGGAATACATCATTCCAAAACCGTTTGATCCGCGCTTGATCGTTAAGATCGCTCCTGCGGTCGCTAAAGCCGCGATGGAGTCGGGCGTGGCGACGCGTCCGATTGCTGATTTCGACGTCTACATCGACAAGCTGACTGAGTTCGTTTACAAAACCAACCTGTTTATGAAGCCGATTTTCTCCCAGGCTCGCAAAGCGCCGAAGCGCGTAGTTCTGCCGGAAGGGGAAGAGGCGCGCGTTCTGCATGCCACTCAGGAACTGGTAACGCTGGGACTGGCGAAACCGATCCTTATCGGTCGTCCGAACGTGATCGAAATGCGCATTCAGAAACTGGGCTTGCAGATCAAAGCGGGCGTTGATTTTGAGATCGTCAATAACGAATCCGATCCGCGCTTTAAAGAGTACTGGACCGAATACTTCCAGATCATGAAGCGTCGCGGCGTCACTCAGGAACAGGCGCAGCGGGCGCTGATCAGTAACCCGACAGTGATCGGCGCGATCATGGTTCAGCGTGGCGAAGCCGATGCAATGATTTGCGGTACGGTGGGTGATTATCATGAACATTTTAGCGTGGTGAAAAATGTCTTTGGTTATCGTGATGGCGTTCACACCGCAGGTGCCATGAACGCGCTGCTGCTGCCGAGTGGTAACACCTTTATTGCCGATACATATGTTAATGATGAACCGGATGCAGAAGAGCTGGCGGAGATCACCTTGATGGCGGCAGAAACTGTCCGTCGTTTTGGTATTGAGCCGCGCGTTGCTCTGTTGTCGCACTCCAACTTTGGTTCTTCTGACTGCCCGTCGTCGAGCAAAATGCGTCAGGCGCTGGAACTGGTCAGGGATCGTGCGCCAGATCTGATGATTGATGGTGAAATGCACGGCGATGCAGCGCTGGTGGAAGCGATTCGCAACGACCGTATGCCGGACAGCCCTTTGAAAGGTTCTGCCAATATTCTGGTGATGCCGAACATGGAAGCTGCCCGCATTAGTTACAACTTACTGCGCGTTTCCAGCTCGGAAGGTGTGACTGTCGGTCCGGTGCTGATGGGCGTGGCGAAACCGGTTCACGTGTTAACGCCGATCGCATCGGTGCGTCGTATCGTCAACATGGTGGCGCTGGCCGTGGTTGAAGCGCAAACCCAACCGCTGTAATTCTTTTTTAACTCTCACGCTTACCCTGAATATTCAGGGTAAGCGGTTTGGCTGCAATATATTAGTAAAGCTTATTACTGAGTTTGCGAATAATAAAAAAAGCAGTCTATATAATATCTCGATATTATTTTATTTATATTCATGCGTTGCATATGAAAGTTTATGCACCACAGCGAATATCTCTCCATTCTTAGTGATCTACCTCACCTTTTAAACGCGCTTGCCGAATTTTGTTATTTACTCTGACGAAAAATTGTCACGATACACGAAAGTTTTTCACAGGCGGCGACTCATGGATAAAGAACGCATCATTCAGGAATTTGTGCCCGGCAAACAGGTCACACTGGCGCATCTCATCGCGCATCCCGGTGAGGAACTGGCGAAGAAAATCGGCGTTCCGGATGCGGGCGCAATTGGCATTATGACGCTAACTCCCGGCGAAACGGCGATGATCGCCGGTGATTTAGCGCTGAAAGCCGCTGATGTGCATATCGGTTTTCTCGACCGATTCAGCGGTGCATTGGTGATTTATGGCTCGGTGGGCGCAGTAGAAGAAGCGTTATCACAAACCGTCAGCGGTTTAGGTCGCTTATTAAATTATACGCTTTGTGAAATGACCAAAAGTTAATACGAGGCATTCATGAAACGAATTGCGTTTGTGGGTAGCGTCGGGGCAGGAAAAACAACGTTATTTAATGCGTTGCAGGGGAATTATACCCTCGCCAGAAAAACACAGGCCGTGGAATTTAATGATAAGGGCGATATTGATACGCCGGGTGAATATTTTAACCATCCCCGCTGGTATCACGCCTTAATTACCACGCTACAGGATGTAGACATGCTGATCTATGTCCATGGCGCAAATGACCCGGAAAGTCGGTTGCCTGCCGGGTTGCTGGATATTGGCGTCAGCAAACGGCAAATCGCCGTCATCAGTAAAACGGACATGCCAGATGCTGACGTCGCCGCAACGCGAAAGTTATTGCTTGAGACGGGTTTCGAAGAGCCGATTTTCGAGCTAAACAGCCACGACCCGCAAAGCGTGCAGCAACTGGTGGATTATCTGGCATCTCTCACCAAACAGGAGGAAGCAGGTGAAAAAACTCATCACAGCGAATGATATTCGTGAAGCACACGCGCGCGGCGAACAGGCAATGTCCGTGGTTCTGCGCGCCAGCATTATTACCCCGGAAGCCCGTGAAGTGGCGGATCTACTGGGTTTTACCATCACCGAATGTGATGAATCGATCCCGGTAACGGCGTCCGTGCCCGCCAGCGTGCCAGCCGACAAAACCGAAAGCCAGCGCATCCGCGAAACCATCATTGCCCAGCTGCCGGAAGGCCAGTTTACCGAAAGCCTGGTCGCACAGCTGATGGAAAAAGTGATGAAGGAAAAACAGTCGCTGGAGCAGGGCGCAATGCAGCCGAGCTTCAAATCGGTGACCGGCAAAGGCGGCATCAAAGTGATTGATGGCAGTAGCGTCAAGTTTGGTCGTTTCGACGGCGCAGAGCCGCATTGCGTGGGCTTGACTGATCTTGTGACCGGAGACGACGGCAGCAGCATGGCCGCCGGTTTTATGCAGTGGGAGAACGCATTCTTCCCGTGGACCCTGAACTACGACGAAATCGACATGGTGCTGGAAGGAGAGCTGCATGTTCGCCACGAAGGCCAAACCATGATCGCCAAAGCAGGCGACGTGATGTTTATCCCGAAAGGCTCCAGCATCGAATTTGGTACGACATCCAGCGTGAAATTCCTGTATGTCGCCTGGCCGGCTAACTGGCAATCCCTATGAAAGATTTCATCACCGAAGCATGGCTAAGAGCGAACCATACGCTCAGCGAAGGCGCAGAGATCCATCTCCCTGCGGACAGTCGCCTGACGCCCTCTGCCCGGGAGTTGCTGGAAAGCCGCCATCTGCGCATCAAGTTTATTGACGAGCAGGGCCGCCTGTTTGTTGACGATGAACAGCAGCAGCCGCAGCCCGTTCATGGGCTGACCAGTAGCGATGAACATCCGCAGGCGTGCTGCGAACTGTGCCGCCAGCCGGTGGCAAAAAAGCCAGATACTCTGACTCACCTGTCGGCGGAAAAAATGGTCGCCAAAAGCGATCCGCGTCTGGGTTTTCGCGCGGTTCTCGACAGCACCATTGCGCTGGCAGTGTGGCTGCAAATTGAACTGGCGGAGCCGTGGCAGCCGTGGCTGGCGGATATCCGTTCGCGTCTTGGCAACATTATGCGTGCCGATGCGCTGGGGGAACCGCTGGGCTGCCAAGCGATTGTCGGGCTTTCTGACGAAGATCTGCATCGGCTTTCTCATCAGCCGCTGCGCTATCTCGACCACGATCATCTGGTGCCGGAAGCCAGCCACGGGCGCGATGCTGCGTTGCTCAATCTGCTACGCACCAAAGTGCGGGAAACCGAAACCGTAGCGGCGCAGGTCTTTATCACCCGCAGCTTTGAAGTATTACGCCCGGACATTTTGCAGGCGCTGAACCGCCTTTCGAGCACGGTCTACGTGATGATGATCCTGAGCGTAACGAAGAAGCCGCTAACGGTGAAGCAGATCCAACAACGACTGGGGGAAACGCAATGATTATTGAACGTTGTCGTGAACTGGCGTTGCGAGCGCCCGCCAGAGTGGTTTTTCCGGATGCGTTAGATCAACGTGTGCTGAAAGCTGCGCAATATTTACATCAACAAGGTCTGGCAACGCCCATTCTGGTCGCCAATCCGTTTGAACTTCGTCAGTTTGCGCTCAGTCACGGCGTGGCGATGGACGGGCTACAGGTGATTGATCCGCATGGCAACCTCGCAATGCGGGAAGAATTTGCTCATCGCTGGCTGGCCCGCGCGGGCGAAAAAACGCCGCCGGATGCGCTGGAAAAACTTACCGATCCGCTGATGTTCGCCGCCGCAATGGTCAGCGCCGGTAAAGCGGATGTCTGTATCGCGGGCAACCTCTCTTCCACGGCAAATGTGCTGCGTGCCGGATTACGCATTATCGGCTTGCAGCCAGGCTGTAAAACGCTCTCTTCCATTTTCCTGATGTTGCCACAGTACAGCGGCCCGGCGTTGGGCTTTGCCGATTGCAGCGTGGTGCCACAGCCGACGGCGGCGCAACTGGCGGATATCGCGCTTGCCAGTGCCGAAACCTGGCGCGCCATCACCGGAGAAGAGCCGCGCGTGGCGATGTTGTCGTTTTCCAGCAACGGTAGCGCCCGTCACCCCTGCGTAGCCAACGTCCAGCAGGCGACAGAAATCGTCCGTGAGCGCGCACCAAAGCTGGTGGTTGATGGCGAGTTACAGTTTGACGCCGCCTTCGTGCCAGAAGTGGCGGCGCAAAAAGCGCCTGCAAGCCCGCTACAAGGCAAAGCCAATGTGATGGTTTTTCCGTCGCTGGAAGCCGGAAATATTGGCTACAAAATCGCACAACGACTTGGCGGATATCGTGCCGTCGGGCCATTGATACAAGGACTTGCCGCGCCGATGCACGATCTCTCTCGTGGTTGTAGCGTGCAGGAAATTATCGAGCTGGCGCTGGTGGCAGCAGTGCCGCGTCAGACAGAAGTGAACCGCGAAAGCAGTTTACAAACACTGGTTGAATGAACGGTCCCGTTCTGGACCCTGATAAAGAGGAAAGCACAATGGAAGCATTAGGAATGATCGAAACCCGGGGCCTGGTTGCACTGATTGAGGCTTCTGACGCGATGGTTAAAGCTGCGCGCGTCAAGCTGGTTGGTGTTAAGCAGATTGGCGGCGGCCTGTGTACTGCCATGGTTCGTGGTGATGTTGCAGCCTGTAAAGCCGCGACCGATGCAGGTGCCGCAGCGGCACAGCGTATCGGCGAGCTGGTATCTGTACACGTTATCCCGCGTCCGCACGGCGACCTGGAAGAAGTCTTCCCGATCGGCCTGAAAGGCGATAGCAGCAACCTGTAATCACCCTGTGTGACGTCGATTCGGGCGTCACGCTCTCTCCTTTTTCATTTTACCTTCTGCGGAGGGTAGGGGGAGCTTTTACCTGAAATACGCCACGGAGGCGGGTATGAAACTGGCAGTCGTCACTGGACAAATTGTTTGTACCGTACGCCATCACGGACTGGCGCATGACAAATTGCTGATGGTGGAAATGATTGATCCACAAGGTAATCCTGACGGGCAATGCGCCGTCGCCATCGACAATATTGGCGCGGGAACCGGGGAGTGGGTGTTGCTGGTGAGTGGCAGTTCCGCCCGCCAGGCGCATAAAAGCGAAACGTCACCGGTCGATCTGTGCGTGATTGGCATTGTCGATGAGGTGGTGTCTGGCGGTCAGGTAATTTTCCACAAATAAGGCAGAACATCATGAATCAACAGGATATTGAACAGGTGGTGAAAGCGGTACTGCTGAAAATGCAAAGCAGTGACACGCCGCCCGCCGCCGTTCATGAGATGGGCGTTTTCGCGTCCCTGGATGACGCCGTTGCGGCAGCCAAAGTTGCCCAGCAAGGGTTAAAGAGCGTGGCAATGCGCCAGTTAGCCATTGCTGCCATTCGTGAAGCAGGCGAAAAACACGCCAGAGATTTAGCGGAACTTGCCGTCAGTGAAACCGGCATGGGCCGCGTCGAAGATAAATTTGCCAAAAACGTCGCTCAGGCGCGCGGCACGCCAGGCGTTGAGTGTCTCTCTCCGCAGGTGCTGACCGGCGACAACGGCCTGACTTTAATTGAAAACGCGCCCTGGGGCGTGGTGGCTTCGGTGACGCCTTCCACTAACCCGGCGGCAACCGTAATTAACAACGCCATCAGCCTGATTGCCGCGGGCAACAGCGTCATTTTTGCCCCGCATCCGGCGGCGAAAAAAGTCTCCCAGCGGGCGATCACGCTGCTCAACCAGGCGATTGTTGCCGCAGGCGGGCCGGAAAACTTACTGGTTACTGTGGCAAATCCGGATATCGAAACCGCGCAACGCTTGTTCAAGTTTCCGGGCATCGGCCTTCTGGTGGTGACCGGCGGCGAAGCGGTAGTAGAAGCGGCGCGTAAACACACCAATAAACGTCTGATTGCCGCAGGCGCTGGCAACCCGCCGGTAGTGGTGGATGAAACCGCTGACCTCGCCCGTGCTGCTCAGTCCATCGTCAAAGGCGCGTCTTTCGATAACAACATCATTTGTGCCGACGAAAAGGTACTGATTGTTGTTGATAGCGTAGCCGATGAACTGATGCGTCTGATGCAAGGCCAGCACGCGGTGAAACTGACCGCAGAGCAGGCGCAGCAACTGCAACCGGTGTTGCTGAAAAATATCGACGAGCGCGGAAAAGGCACCGTCAGCCGTGACTGGGTAGGTCGCGATGCGGCGAAAATCGCGGCGGCAATCGGCCTTAAAGTTCCGGAACAAACGCGACTGCTGTTTGTAGAAACCACCGCAGAACATCCGTTTGCCGTGACCGAACTGATGATGCCGGTGCTGCCCGTCGTGCGCGTCGCCAACGTGGCGGATGCCATTGCGCTGGCGGTGAAACTGGAAGGCGGTTGCCACCACACGGCGGCAATGCACTCGCGCAACATCGAAAACATGAACCAGATGGCGAACGCCATTGATACCAGCATTTTCGTTAAGAACGGACCGTGCATTGCCGGG
>ERZ773131.759-NODE-759-length-26210-cov-74.326553_pt1 | contig 26210 bp, 20 predicted proteins | sample MGYA00511082_ERZ773131 | MGnify/ENA primary metagenome ERZ773131 (study PRJEB29015, sample SAMEA2737813) | human gut metagenome | biome: human gut; feature: human-associated habitat; material: faeces | place: China | collected 2012 ... | reverse complement strand
AAAATATAAATAATTAATAATCATTTTTTGTGTCCACTTTGGGGAACTGCTACAATGCATTTGTTGTGGATGATTCTGTATAGATAACTTGGGCGTTTTTCCGGTTCGACAGCCGCTCGCTTTGTCCAAAGTTGTTCGAAAGAGTCAGCAATGATGTCACGGCACACTTCCTCATCCTTTACTAGCTGCATGGCTGCATAGTAAAGTTTAGGATAGATATCCCGGAATAGTATTTCGAAATCTTTCTTTTCGTTACTCATCTTGCTTCTCTCTTTTATTTTTTTTACCCAAAAATAACAAATAGAATGCTATTCGGTTGCAAAAGTACTAAAAATAATGCAGAAAACCTTGCGAATTCAAAAATATTTCGTAAATTTGTAGCCCCCAATTGAAAAGAAGGGGTATTATTAATCTAAAAATATTAAACAATGACAAAAGAAGAATTGATGCATAGAGCCATTGTGCTCTCAAAGAATAGCGTGAAGACGGGTGGCGGACCTTTTGGTGCTGTCATTGCCAAGGATGGTATCATCATTGCTGAGGCTTCTAACAGCGTAACCATCGACCTCGACCCTACGGCTCATGCCGAAGTGAACTGCATCCGACAGGCTACCCGCAAGCTGAAGACCTTCAATCTGGAGGGTTGCGAAATCTATACCTCTTGCGAGCCTTGTCCGATGTGCCTAGGTGCCATCTATTGGGCACATCTCGACCGCATCTATTATGCCAACGACCGGAAGGATGCGGCAAAGATAGGTTTCGATGATGAGTTTATCTACGAGGAGATAGACCGCAAGATAGAAGACCGCCACAAGCCGATGATTGCCTTGATGCGCGATGAGGCGCTCGGTGCTTTCCGCATGTGGGAGGAAAATGCGGAAAAGACAGAGTATTAATGAGATAAGATAAAAAGGGAAGGTTGCACGGAATATGAACTGCAGCCTTCCTTTTTTCGTAGATTCTTCTTGTATTCTATCATGCGGGATAGAGAAAAATGGAGAAAAGGAACGATTTCTCAGATTTTCTTTGTAATTTTGCCGCCAAATTCAGAAAAGACCCTGAATTGATGGATAATGGAATTTCTCTAATTATTATAACGACAATGGAACAGTCAATAGAAAATCTCTACAAATTAGACGGTAGAGTGCCCGTAGGTAAAGCACTCCCATTTGGTCTTCAGCATGTGCTGGCGATGTTCGTCAGTAATATTGCGCCAATCATGATTCTCGCTGGTGCGATAGGTCTGGACAGTTCGGTGAGCGCCGTGCTTATCCAGAACTGTATGGTCATAGCTGGTATCGGTACCTTGGTGCAGCTTTATCCGGTATGGCGCATCGGTTCTCGCCTTCCTATCGTGATGGGTATCTCCTTCACCTTCCTTTCACTTGCCATCGCCATTGCGGGTTCTCATGGCATGGGAACATTGGTGGGTGCCGTCATCATCGGCGGTCTGATTGAGGGTACGCTCGGTCTCTTTGCCAAGTATTGGATCAAACTCATTCCGCCTGTAGTAGCCGCTACCGTGGTAACAGCCATCGGTTTCTCGCTCCTTCCTGTTGGTGCCAACTCTTTTGCGGGTGGTCAGGGTGCAGCTGATTTCGGTAGCATGAACAACTGGGTTGTGGGTTCTGTCACTTTGCTGGCTTGTCTGCTTTGTCAGATTTTCGCCAAGGGTTTCTTGCGTTCTCTCTCTGTATTGGTAGGACTGCTGGTAGGTTACATCCTGGCGCTGTTTATGGGAATGATAGATTTCAGCGGACTTTCTGGTCTCTCTATCGTAGCTTTGCCAAAGATTTTGCCATTCACTCCTGAATTCAATATCGGTGCTATTCTCTCAGTTGTAGCTGTATATCTGGTTTCTGCCACAGAAACGATTGGTGATACTTCTGCGCTCTGCAACAGTGCGTTGAAGCGTGATCCTAAGACCAAGGAGATGGGAGCGGCAGTCTGCTGCGATGGTTTCGTCAGTTCGGTTTCCGGTCTTTTCGGTTGTACTCCTATCACTTCTTTCAGTCAGAATGTGGGTTTGGCAGCGATGTCGGGAGTAGTGAACCGCTTTACCATTGCCATGGGTGCCATCATCATGATTATCGGTGGTGTATTCCCTGCTATCGGTTATGTATTGACTACGATTCCTCAGGCTGTATTGGGCGGCTGTACCATTATGATGTTTGGTAGCATCCTTTTTGCCGGTTTCGGTATGATGGCGCGTACAGGCTTCTCCCAGCGCAACATGGTTATCGTGAGTCTTTCTCTCAGCGTAGGTCTCGGTTTCACATCTGCAACAGGTATGTTCAACATCTTCCCGGAGATTGTGCGCACCGTTTTTGCTGATAACTGTGTGGCAGTAGTCTTCCTGCTCGCCGTTATCCTGAACCTCGTGTTGCCAAAAAACTTGGATAAGGCATAAGAATTAAAGATATTTATATATAAAAAGGTGCAACTCACAAGTAAGAAAGTGAGTTGCACCTTTTTTGCTATAAACTGTTAACTATAAACTATTAACTAAATCACTGTCCTCCCAGTCTTTCGAAGAAGGTGATGATTTCTTCGAAGGTCTTGAATTCATCGCTGCCGTATTCTATCGCCGTACCCATGAAACCGTCGCATGGACTAGGGTCGATGAAGTAATCGCCGTAGAGCAGGTTCTTCTGGTTGCAGAAGATGATGTGGTTGTAGGCTGGGGTAGAGAGATATTCCTCCACCCAGGTCTGCACCTTCGCCATGTATTCATGGTCGTTGGTTGGCGCTGGGGCTACGATATATACGTTGTAATGCTCTATCAGCATCTCGTAAGCCTTGTGCATCGAGCTGGTTGCCTTCATGTAACTGTCGTGCAGGGCATCGAAGTCGATGTATACGATAGGGCGCTCCTTGCCGTTCTGCTTGTCGTCAATCCAGCGGATAACCGGACAGAGATAGTGGAATGCTACCTTGTCGATAAGTCGGTGCTCGCCATGGAATGGGATGGCGAGCGGATAGTGCTCATGGAAGAGGTCGAAGGTATGGACCAGCGGATCAGCATCGCCGAAGAGACCGTAAACACGTTGCTGCTCCTCGGGAGTAATGTCCTGGAAGCAACGCTCGGTAAAGTCACGGTATTCCTTGATGAGGCCTTTGGTAACCATCAGTTCGTTCACTCCGTCCTTTCTCGGGTTCTGGAATTCCTGCTTGCCGGTCATGCTGCTCATCGTATCGCCCATCTTGAAGGCAGGGTTTACGAGGATGCGGTCGAATCCTTTCAGCAGTTCGGTATACATGCCTCCCATCGAGGTACCGATGATGAGGTCAGGCTTCTCAGTCTCCGCCATCTTCTGCAGCATCTCTATGCCCTCTTCCGGATGTACCGGAATGTCTTCAGCCACGAGGGTGGCATTCGGCATCAGTTCCTGCAACATCTTTACGGTGCCGCTCTGTGCAGAAGAGAGGAAACCGTGAACATACATGATTTTCTTGCCCGCCATGAGGTCGGGGAATTGTTTGATATATGGATTCATATTCTTATAGTTTAATGTACTGCTATTTCCTTAAGTGATTTGTACTAAGTTTGTGGTGCAAAGATACTAAAATTATAAATACGCATATAATAAAGGTATTTATAATTATTGATAATTAACCATTGGAGGTCATAAAAAAAAGAGAACCACCCATCGCTGGCAGTCCTCTTTCATTATTCTTCTATTTTATCGTTGAAATAATTGCTCAAGAGTTATCAGGTGATTGATGATACTTGCATGCATATTGGAACTAAGTCCCATTGTTGTCACCAAAACAGTTTGTATTGAGCGGGTCTTGTTATGCATCTTGCTATTTGCGAAAGCGTCTATCTTGTGACGTATATTCTCCTCGACATCTTGTGTGATAGTAAAATTACCTGTTGAAAATTTCATTTCGCAGAGATAATCTGTTTGAGTACTTTTACTCTCCATGACTAAATCTATTTGAGCACCTTTTCCGTCTTCAGCTTTCCCACACCAACTGTAGTTCCTTTCAACCGAATGGATACGTAGAGTGTCTTGTATGTTTTGCAGATGCTCTATGCTCAAAAGTTCAAACGTATCTCCAGCCCATGTATAGAATGTGGCTGTCCCATGGATAGCGTTCCATCCTCCTTGTTTGACTTGTTTGCCATGAACAAATCTCAGATAGAATAGAGAAAAGAAATCTTTTAGCTGATATACAGTTTCGACTCTTTCCTTTCCATAGCGGGGATACTCTCTCGTAATTCCTGATTCTCTAAGGTTGTCAAGTAGCTTTGTCAGGGTACCCCCAGTTTTGATACCTGTAGCCTTGGAAAGCTCTGATTGTGTCATTCCATAGAACTTACTGCCAATAGCTTTAACGATGTCGACGTATTTTTCTTTGCTGGAATAAAGTCCTGTATAAACATCTTTGAATTCCTGATGAATTAATTCGTCTGCAAAGAATATGCTGTCTATGTTGTCTGTCATTGTTCTGTCGTTGCGGAGCTTATCCAGATAATAGGGGATTCCACCTATAGCCATATAACTCACGCACATTTCATAGCGTGAGAGATGAAAAGCATTTTTCTTGTAGTACTTTTCGCATTCTGCTAGAGTGAAAGGGAATAGTTTGATGGTTTCCGTGAGTCTTCCATGCAGACCTCCATAGTCATGTATCACATTATCAAGCATCCAACTTGTAGCCGATCCACAGACAATGAGTATAATATTTCGTTCACTGTCTGCCCATGAATTCCAAAAATATCCCAGTTCTGCTATCATTTCTGATGATTGCGGTCCTGCAAGCCATGGAAGTTCATCGATAAAGATGATTTTCCTTCTGTTTCTTTTTCCTTCCAGAACTTTTCTCAAAAGTAAAAATGCCTCTCTCCAACAAGTGGGTTTCGACTCCTTTGTCGATAATCCTGCAATCACTAGCGAATCATAGAAATGCGCAAGTTGAAGTTGACGGTAAGACTCATAGTCCTTGTCTCCGTCTTTAATATAAGTACCTACTGCTTTGAAGAGAATCTTCTTTCCAAAGCATTCGCTTACGAGATAAGATTTGCCTACTCTTCGACGGCCATAAATGGCTACAAGTTCAGATTTCTTTGACTTGTATATTCTATCGAGTATATTTATCTCTTTATTTCTTCCTATGATATTTGCGTAACTCATTGTAAGATAGTTTTATAATGTTGGTTGCAAAGATACGTTTTTTTTAGGATAACACCAAGAAAACTACTTAGAAAATCAGCGAAAACGATTGAATTTTCTTGCTTTTCGCTGATTTTCTAGAAAAAAAATAACACTTTTCTTATAGGTTTTGCTTTTCTCGGCGAGGGTGGCATCGTCATAATAGATGAAACCTTGCAACCAGTAGGTATAAGTGTCCATGTTTTATGCGCTCATGGCGAGAGGAGAGTTTTCGTTGACCGTGACTCCTTGCTCTTGCACGATGATTTTTGCTGCAAAATTACGCTAAATTGCAGACAAAACAAAATTATTGGGCGATAAACTTCCGTGTTTGCGAAAAAAGTAGTAATTTTGCAGCCAATAACCATATTAAAGTTCAAGTCATAATGGATTTACTGAAAGAAAGAATTATGCAGGAGGGCAGATGCTTTCCTGGTGGAATCTTAAAAGTAGACAGCTTTGTAAACCATCAGATGGACCCTATTCTGATGATGGACTTAGCTAAGGAATTCGTGCGCCTTTTCAAGGACATCAAGTACAACAAGATTGTTACTATCGAGGCTTCGGGCATCGCGCCTGCCATCATGGTAGGTTATCTGACCAATCTTCCTGTTGTGTTCGTCAAGAAAAAGCAGCCTAAGACTATGGAGGGTATGATTACCTCTGTGGTTCACTCTTTTACAAAGGACCGCGATTATACGGTTTGTGTGAGCAACAGTTATCTTACTCCTGAGGACCATGTTATCTTTATCGATGACTTCCTTGCCAATGGTAATGCGTCTAAGGGCGTGATGGACCTTTGCGAGAAGGCTGGTGCCAAGATTGAGGCGATGGGTTTCATCATCGAGAAGGCTTTCCAGCATGGTGGTGACTTCCTGCGCAAGGAGGGAATCCGTTATGAGGCGCTCGCTACCGTAGAGAGCCTGGATGATTGCAAGATTGTCTTGAAGTAAAACATCTTATTATATATATTAAAAGCCGCCTGTAATAGGGCGGCTTTTTTCTTATTTGACGATATCAGCGGCATAGATTCCCATCGCTTTGTATCCGGCAGGGTTCGGATGGAGCCAATCGCCGCTGGCATATTCCCGCTTCATCCTTCTGTCATCATTCGGGTCTTGAAGCAGCTTGGCGAAGTCTAGAATGCCATCTGCTTTCTTTGCCTGACTTCGAATCCAGTCGTTTACATAGAGTCGGGCTGCTTCGTGGAAGTGGCTGTAGTAGCCGGCACCCTTGAAAGGCGTGATGGTGCCCAGATAAACTTTCATCTTCCGGGCCTTCGCCTTCCTCATCATTCCCTGTATGCTCTCTATAATCTGGCGGGCTACCGTCTCGCTGTTGCCGCTCTTGGCAGCACCTATGTCGTTGATGCCTTCAAAGATAATTACCTTCTTTACGCCGCTCTGCATCAGAATGTCTCGGTCGAAGCGTTCCTTGGCTAGTGCCCCGAAACCGCCCGGCACGGTTACGCGGTTGTTGCCGATGCCCAGGTTCAGTACACCCTGGTTGGTTATCTTATGCTTCAGCTGCAGCATCTCCGACATTACATCGGGCCACCGGTTCTGGGCATTATCCGTAGAACATTTGCCGTCGGTGATGGAATTGCCCATGATGGCGATGGCACTCATGTTGGTGCTCATAGTATACACATCGATGCCGCTGATGTTGTACCAGTGGTTCTCGCGGAAAGCCTTTTCGAAGTTGGAGTGGGCATTGGTTACTCCCTTCATGATATAAGAGGTGGTACGTGAGCCCATGTGAACGGTAGGCACATCGGGAGCCGAGGTGTAGTTGATGGTGATGGCAACACGCTCCAGGTTCTTGAGATTGAACTTCAGCGCATCGCTCACTATCTGTTTGCCGGCAGGGATGGTAGCCTTGTAGCTGTTGTCGAACTTGAAGTATTGGGTCGATTTGGCATCAATCTTGAAGGAGTCTTTGGCGTGGGCGATATAGATGGAGCGTATCACTACGGGTTGCATCGAGTAGATATTGCTCAGTTTCAGTCTTATCACGTCGCCTCCCACGCTTACCTTTACTATCTGGCGAACCGAACGGTTTGTCATGTTGTTATTATAGGGCATAAACGCTTTCACCACAGTCTGCGGTGCCGTAGCCCAAGTTCCAATCCATGTTTGTGCCGCCATCTGTAGTGTGTATGTGCAGATGAAGCATAGTATCATTATAAATCTTTTCACCTTGTTGTATTTTAAAAGTATATATTTGTATGTTGATGGGGTGTTGTCACTAGGCTCGGCAGACCTGCTGACTGCAGTCGGCAGAGCTGCTGACTAGGCTCAGCAGAGCTGTCGAGCCTAGTGGGAATCTTCAAGAAGCAGTCTGCTTGAACCTCAGATACAGTCTCTCTGAACCTCAGATACCGACTGCTTGAACCTTCTAATCTATATCTTTGCCCCAGTGCAGTCGTATCCTTGCGCCCGATGAGTCGTCTCGTTACGCTTATTCAGCCGCATTATTATGCTTGATAATAAATAGTATCTTCTGCATTTGACGGTTTGTATATGCCAGCATCTGCGAATAGTCCTTCAAAGCATAAATCTTCGTCTAATTCAGGCCAATGGATACCATATCTGCTCAATACGAAAGCCTTACGCTGGGTAGGTGTGGCGTTAGCAAGACGGCTCCAACGACTGAAAGGATAGTTAGCCTTCCAGCCATTTTGGGTTTCTGCCCAAATATGGGCATCGTCAACCCAAACGCGATTTACTCTATATTGCTCCATAATATCTTATTTTTGATTAAAATACTCTTTCCATCTATCTATAATGACCGCCTCATTCTCAGAAATAATAGATTCTATCAAGGCAATATCATGCTTTTTGAATCCATGATTATAAATCTGGGTTAGAGGAGATACATTGTATTTTGCTTCATTTCCATCCTTGATGACATGGACATGAATTGGTTCATGATCATTAGAATAAAACATGAATCTGAATCCGAAAAATATGAATATTGTTGGCATCGTTTCTTTTTTCTGCAAAGATACGCTTTTCTTCTGAAAGAAGCAAAGAATTATTGAAAAATGTTTGAGGATGAGGGAAATAAAAAGAAAAAGGTGTATCTCCGCTTGCCCGATGTATGGGGCAAGAAGGATACACCTTTTTATATTATAGTTCTTTTATTTCCTTTTCAGTCAAACCGGTAATAAAAGCAATTTGCTCTATGCTCAACCCATTCTTCTAATGGTGATTTAGCCACCTTGTTGAATTCGCGCAGCTAGTGCGCACACCTTTTTAGTATAATAAATCTAAAAATTTTTGGTTAGAACTCTACTTTCACATATCTTTGCACTTAAAAAAAGTGGCACATGTGCCATAAATTTTAAGTAGAGGCATCTGTTCGAGCAGTCCTTAGGAAGCAAGTAAGCACAGGGAGGGCAGGTTTGTTACCTGCCCAATAGCATCCCCCGCCCTAATTAAAAAGGCGAGTGCCGCTTTACTGATTTGTCGCAGCCGTGAAAACCTACAACAAGATTAGAACGTCTAGAATATAGAGATTCTTCCATTATCTATTATCTTAAATGAGGGGCAACTTCTCCGTTCGGCAATAATATTCCAGCCTCAATGAGGAATTTTCTTGCAGCTTCTTTGCTGGCAACCGAAGCCTTTCTTACAGCCTCTAATCTTTCTTGTCTTTTGCTATCAAATAAATCCATATTCTACCTCTTTATATTATGGGTTTGGATAATCTTGATTGATTTCTCTTGGAAGGAAATAACCCTTGATGCAATTAGGATTGCAGACACAAATCTGAATATGATTCTTTTCTCTGAATCCTGCATTAGGATATAGTTCCTGTCCTTCCCAAAATACTCCTTTTACTGAATCGTATGGATGGGCATTGGCATCCTGATTGTATGTTAAAGCAGTTTGTACAACTGCACAATCCAATTTTCTAATCAATAAATCTGTAGAATTTCCGATAGATGTATTCTTCGGTAATTCAATCCCTGATTCTTTATAAACAGTAACCATAGACTCATAAGCAGCCTTTAATTCCTGAAGATATGTGCTATCTGTTAAGTCAAAACAATACCCCAAGTCTATAATTGCACCAACAACTGCAGGCTCTTTGATTTGTGAGTTCTTTCTTTTGGCTAAATCTTTAGCCCATTGCCAAGCTCGTTCCTCATTATTTTCCCAAAAATAGATGCCGTTTCCTAACCAGTCATAGTCATTAGTGCTGGAAAGAAGATCGGTCTTACCAGCAACTACGGCATCAACAACAGACTTGTCGCAGCCATGAAATCCTATTACTAGGTTGGAGCGCCTTGAATATAAAGACTTATCCATAATTATCTCAAATGTGGTGCAACTTCTCCATTAGGTAAAAGAATTCCTGCCCTAATTAAAAAGGCACGTGCTGCTTCTTTACTGGCAGTAGAAGCCTTTCTTGCAGCCTCTAATCTTTCTTGTCTTTTGCTATCAAATAAATCCATATTCTACCTCCTAGTTTTAAAAGTTGAACATTTCTTCTGCAAAGATTATGCAAACGAGCGCAATGTAAGCTTGCTTACAAATTGCCGAGCGCCGCTAATCTTCTGCAAAGATTATGCCAGCGAGTGCAATGAAAGTTTACTTTCAGATTGCCGAGCGCCGCTAATCTTCTGCAAAGATACGCTTTTCTTCTGAAAGATGCAAGGAATTTTGGGAAAATGTTTGAGGATGAGTGAGATAAAAAGAAGAATTAAAACCCCGGGGGCATCACCAGCATCGAATAATCTGGGAGAGGGCCTTACCGGGACTGCGTTGCAAAGATAATAATTAAAATGGAATATACCAAAGATCTTTTCGAAAAATTACGTCCCGACGTATCTGTAGCTACGTCGGGACGCGTCTGTTGCTACATCGGGACGTATCAAATGCTACGTCGGGACGTAATTTTTGCTGCATCGTGGGAGGTTTTTCGATAAAAAGCATAGAAAAACACTAAAAATTGAATAGAAAATAAGCGTTTTTGCTCAATGTTTTCAACCTTTTAGCTCCCAAAACACCTCTTAAACACCCGAAAATCGCTGCTTTTTGCAAAATATGGCAATAGGTGGCAATAAGGTGACAATAGAAAAGCCCCTTATCGTCACCCGTTATTCTCTTATTATCAGCTACTTATAATAAGCGTGGCAAATGTTGCATTAGATTTGATAAAACATGTTGCCGTGTTATCTAAAATGTGAAATCCAGTTTCTGTTTTCGTTCCGTTTGCTTGAGTATACGTAAGATGAATTTGAAGGATAAAGGTACTTTCTCTGCCGCTTGATGTCGGAGCGGCAGAAGGATACACCTTGTTATCTCTTAAGCTTTTATCTTTTTTATGGCTATAAGAAACTCTTTTTCATTGTGCTTCATATCTTCTGCAAATTCCCAAAAATCTTTTTTGGTTGATATCTTCATGGGGATTTTTACTAGACTTCCGTTTGTTTCTATAATTCTGAAATCTTTTGGATAGGAAGTATTGTCATCCTTACTGGGATAGAGCAAAAGTCCTTTATTCGAGTTGAAACGATACATGTACATGATAGTTTTATAGTATATAGCTGCTGCTCTATCTGCAGACAGATTCTTTGTGCCGTCTAATGGAATATACTTAGTATCCGCAACAATTCTGTTATTTTCTCCTCGACTCAAAAAATCGGGGATAATCTCTTGAAATTTTTCATCTCCGTCAGAGAGAAGTTTAAATCCATTTCCTTTAACGATATGCTTATAGCTATCTTTTATGACTAATGCGACATATTCTTCCCATAACCATGCCGCATCAAACAAAACACCATGTACTTTCTCTGTATCTTCATGATAAGAGATATGCCTATGCCGCAGTAAAGCGAGACAAAGCTTTTGCAAAGGTCTATACTTGATATACAGAGGATGTATAGGAGTCCTTAAATTTCTGCTGAATGTTTGGCTTAAAGTGTATTTCCTATATGATTTCCCCCAGTTATGTATCCGCTCGATATTATGTTTGGTAACTTCGTCTTTCGTTAGGAGAAACCGCCCGATTCTATCTTTTTGCAGATAATCGATAGTGTAACATATCAGGTGTATAATATAATTGTCGCAAGTATGCTCTCTTAAGAGGTAAGCAATATTCCCCCTAAACGGCAGGTTGTTCTTGATGTGTCTGTTTACATCGATGTGCCCCTTCATCTTGCAATCATTATAGCTAAAAGAATCATACATTTTTAAGATGCCTGACGACAAGGCCTCATTCAAATATTTTGGGAAAAGAAACTTGAGTAAGTCGAACATGCTGTCCTTTCTGTCACTCTTTACCTCATAATTAAACAAGTTGACATTTTGAGTTTTTAGCAAGAGATAATGTAAGAAGTTGTACTGACCTGCTGCATCGAAACGAGAATTGATTTTTATTTCTGCATCCCCTTTTCCGATGTATCCGATAAGATTGTAAGTTTGAACAGCCCAAGATGTTTCTTGGCTATGGCTAGTTAATACATGTTGGTCGCCGTCACCCGCTTGAAATGAGTTAGGAAATACCAATACGTTGTCTTTCTCTATCAGCCTATTCAAGCTATGCTCAGACAGAGTAGTTATCAGCTCTTTCTCTTGCGGATTGATGCTCTCAATATTTTTGGTGTTATTATCTTCCAGTTCAATCATGATTGTCCATTTCTATTGTTCGTCAGTCTTCGCATCGAGAAATTCATTCTTTAATGAGGTAACCATTTCTTTAAGTTCCTTTTGTGAAAGTAATCCCTTCAGATACTCATTGATAATAGTTCCCAAATAGCTATTCCAAAAGGCTTCCAGCGAACTGTTTGCATCGCCCGTATCTTTAAGATGTAGTAGGTAAGCACCTCCGATGGTATAGTCTTCTCCCAGTTCCTCTTCTTCTGTTATTGCTTGGTTCAGTCTTGTTAAGGCTGCCTTGGCTTCTTCCTTGAAACTAATGGTCAAAGTTTCCAAGATAGAATCCAACGTGTCATCCCATTTGATGTATTCTGTAGGGAAGCGTCTTCTGAAAGCAAAGTCTAGGTTCTCGACGCTTCGGTCTATATCATTCATTGTTGCGATGATAAATACGTTCTCTGGTACGAAAAAGTTTCCTTTTCTTTTGTTATCAATCATTTTGTCAAACTCATTTTCTTCTTTATGCAGATTGGCAAACTGTGTTGTAACATTTCCCTTAGGTCCCCTATAACTTGGCTCGACAGAAAAGAACAGTTCACCGAATATCTTAGAGATTTCACCACGATTGATTTCATCTATCACAAAGACGTAATTATTCTCTTTGTCTTCTAAAGCATCTTGGCAGAAATGATAAAAAATGCCCGGTTCCAGTTTGAATCCAATATCGTTGCTACCTTCTTTTTGATAAGGGCGCAGACCTTCAACAAAATCCGTATAGTCGTAAGATGGATGAAATTGAACGAACTGAAATTGCTTGCTGCCGATGAGCTTGTCTTTGTCACAACCGATAATGCTAGCTGCTATTAGTCTGGCAAGATAACTCTTTCCCGTTCCTGGCGCACCAGAGAGGATAAGGTTTTTGTTGCTTAAAACTTGTGTTTTGTATTTCTTTAGATATTCCATGATTTTTATATATTTTAGCCATTCATCAATATAATGATATTGTTCTGTGCTTGACTTGCAAGACTTAAATGTACCTTGTGAGAATAATTGTGGGCGAGGTTGTTTATAGTCTTTTGCCCAAGCTAAGATTTTTACATGCCTATAATTGGTGTTGTAATATTTGTTTTCTAATTCGTTAGATAGGAATGCTTTATCTATAATTTCACATAATGCCAAGGCTTTATTTCCTTCACGCACAAAAACGATGGTTCCATTCTCTACATCTTTAAATTGAATACAATCTAATGCATCCGATTCTCCTGTCCCTATAACAGGATTGGGCTCTTGTAGCATTTTCATGGAATCAATCTCTATCCCTCCTTTTCCTTCTGGCTTATACATTTGAATATGCCAATATTTATCAGCCTTTCCCATATTTGTTTTTTTAAAAAAAAGGTGTATCTTAAAAGTCCCCTAGATGGACAAGAAAGATACACCTTTTGTTGTTTTTATATTTTTGTATTAGCGGCTACCACCTGCCCACCATACATTCTCTGTAAAGATATACATACCAGCATCATTGCCTGAGCCGAATGCCTCTTTCACGTTAGGGTTAGAGAGAACATCGCTTGAGCCGTAAGGCAAGCGGAGTGGCAAACGGTTGCCAATTGAAGAATTATTCTTTGGGTTGGTCAAAGCTACTGGATAGCTGCCATCCACGTATTTGCAACGACGTATATCGTTGAATGTCTCCAACTGTTCATCGCGAGTCTGTGCGATATACTTCTGTACCAAGATTTCGCTCAATGGGTTTGCTGCAAACTTTGTAGCTGTCACACCAGAGAGGTATGCTGCAACTTCATCGTTAGAGAATGTTTCTCCGCATGATGTCGCATAGTCTTCCAAAGAAGCCTTTACTGCAGTTTCAAAGTCTGCTTTTGCATCTTGTCCAAGACGGGTCTTAACCTCTGCTCGGATAAAGTACAATTCTGATTTGCTGAACATATGGCTGCCCTGCTTGTTCTCAAATCCATAATCCAACCATGCAGGTACGTTCAATTCCTCAATACTTTGAGCTTGTTCCTCATTGCCAGGTTCTCCGATGGTATTGGTTCCAAACTCATTATTATTGTAAAGTGGCTCACGAGGGTCATTTCTTTCTATCAGCAAGTCTTCAACGGTCTTTGAAGAAGCAATATACTCACGGCTAGCCCAGTAAGCAGACCAAGAGTTTGTCTGACCAGCTCCATAACCAGTAAACACATCTAAGAGAGCACCATCAAAACCATCAGCAATTGCTGCATCTGTCTCTGACAAAACCTGTGTATACAAAGTATTTTTATCATCTACACGACCTGCTTTATGCAAAAGATAGCGAGCCTTCAAAGCATGGGCCAAACCTCTCCACTTGCTGCAGTTACCATTGAAAAGTAGATCTTGGCTACCTGCATTTTTCATCTTTCCATCGATAGCCTTGCCTAAGTTCACAATGGCGGCATCAAGCAAGTTATTGATGTTTTCATAAATACTCTCTTGTGAATCGACTTTAGGTGCAGATGCCTTAAAAGCCTCAGAACAAGGAATGTTACCAAACATATCTGTCATAATGCCCCAGTCGTATGCTGCCAAAATTTGTGCCATACCTAAGATATCTGCTTGGCCAGCATTTGCACCACTTTCACACTTGGTAATCATCTGCTGAATGTTATTCAAGGAAAGATATGTTCCATCCCACTCATTGTTGAATGTGGCACTTGCTGCAGTTTCATTAGCATTTCTCAGCTCTGCATTTTTTAATTGATTATTACCACATCCGAATAACTGTTCTGTATACGAAGATACATACCATGCAAAGCTACCACCATTTGTCGTAAATACGCTTGATACGATAGCATCTGTCAACTGGAATTTTGCATCAACAAATTCAGCACTCGGATGCCCGTTATCTTTGTTGATTCTGTCCATTGTGTCCTCAGAGCATGAAACAGTTGTCATTGCTACTGCTGAGATAGCTAGAATGCCTAATATATTTTTAAATTTCATCATTGTTTTATCTTTTTGTTGTTTGATACTTTAATGATTCCGAGGGTGACTCTCTGATTAGAATGTAATCTTGAAACCACCACCGAAGCTTGAAGTATTAGGTATAGAGAAGCGCTCGAAGCAACCACTCATGTTACCATTACCCTGAGAAGATTCAGGATCAAGATCCTTCATCTTAGACCAAAGGAGCAAGTTGCGCGCGAAACCATATACGGAAATGTCGATGCCTGCAAACTTAGGAAGCTGATAGCTCAAGGTTACATCACGTAGCTTTACGTAACTACGGTCGTAGATACCTGATTCTGTTACGTCATGATATGCATACCAGTATGATTGCTTGCTTACCTCAATTTTATTAGGCTGGCCTGTAGCTTCGTCAATACCATCTACAACCATTGTACCCTCATGATATGGTAAAGATTCCTTTGTTGCACCAAACATGTTCATTGTCATAATGGTACCATTGTACATTTTGCCACCCTTCTGCCAATCTAATGTTGCAGACAAAGACAGACGCTTCCAACGAGCCTTCAAATTGAAGCCCATATTGAAGTCTGGAGTACACTCGCCCAAGTTCTGACTATCAGATGTACCTTGTGGAAGACCATCCTTAAGCAATAAACGACCTTGTTCGTCACGCTTGAAAGCAATACCATAGATGTTTGGGTAAGTATAACCTGCCTGAGCACGAACCTGCGGCTCAACGAAACCACCCAGCATGATACTCTCTACGCCATCAGCCAAAGACTTAACCTTGTTGGTCAGCTTGGTGAAGTTTACGCCAAGATCCAAATCCCAATCCTTAGTCTGAATGATGCTTGCATTGATGGCAAACTCATGTGACCATGTAGTCATCTCACCAGCATTGGTACAAAGATATTGGTAACCTGTAGAACCTGCTGTTGGTACATTAAAAATTTGATCTTTAATATCCTGGTAGCTGGCTGTATACTCCAAGCGGATGCGGTTGTCGAAGAAGTTCAAGTCTGCACCGAACTCCCAGTTCATTGTGTTCTGTGGCTTCAAATTTGGGTCATACTTTACATAATATGGGGTATATGATCCCTGACCTGCTAAAGGATAACTAACAGGGGTGAAGCCATACATACCACTTCCATAACTTGGAACATAGTAATAGTTTGCATAGTAGTGACCTGCCTGACCTACTTGTGCAAATGATGCACGAAGCTTACCATATGAAAGGATGTGATTACCCTTCAAAGCAGGAAGCTCTGTGAAAATCCAGCCGAGTGATACAGATGGGTAGAAGAAACTACGATTGCCACGTGGCATGGTAGAAACAATATCATTACGGCCTGTTACAGTCAAATAGAGTTGATTAGCATAACTCAAAGACAACTGACCAAAGAAACCTACTGTGCGCTCCTCTGATTTGTACTCAGAGTTATATGTCATTTTGCTTACATTTGATATAGTTGGCTGTCCGTAAAAAAGGAAATTATCACCAGCATAGTCCCAAGTTCTTGCATTCTCATGATTGAACTCTGAGCCCAATAAGAATCCTAAATCCCACTTTTGAGCTGCATCTAACTTTGCTGTGAAATTGGCAGTAAAGAGGTTGTTGAAAACATTTCGCTGTACGCCGTAATTCTCTATGCTACCACCTGTCTTGTTGCCAGAAACCAAAGTACCATACTCATTGATATCATCATTAGTCGTTGTATATACATCAAGACCTGCTTGCTCGCGGAATACAAGGTTGAAACGCTCTTTGTCCCAATTGAAATTAGGACGGAACTCAACGTATGCATTACCAAAAACACGATTTGTTGCCTGACGATATTCACTATTAGCTGCCCACCAGTAAGGGTTCTGGAATACACCAGAACGATAAAGAACCTGATCAGATGGAGAGTTTGGCTTGTGGTAAGGAGTACCCTTTAAATTAAACTCAGCAGGTGCACCATACAAGTAACTCATAAAACTATCGTTCGCACCAGGGGCAGATGTAATTTTTGTAGAACTATAGTTTGCAGAGAAACCAGTCTTCCACTGCTTGTTGATTTCAAAGTCGACTGCACCACGAGCTGTGGTACGCATCATACCAGTAGAAGGAATGATACCCTTCTGGTAAGTGTCACCAATACCAAAAGAGTAAGCCAAGTTGCCATTCTTCTGAGAAATACCAAAGTTGGAATTCTGTGTGAAACCTGTATTGAAGAAATCACCTACGTTGTCGTATGTCTGAGGCGTAGTCCAACCATCAAGGCCTGCTGCAGCGTATTTAGGGTTGTAGTACATACCCTCATGCTTACCATATTGTTGGGTATAAACATTGTCAGTGTTACCTCCATAAGTTGCATCATTAGCTAAGTCAGTAATCTTTGGACCCCAACTCATGGATGAATTAGGATTATATGCACCTGTAGAGCCACCCTTTCCCGTATTGCCTTGAGCATATACTGTCTGACGTTCGAACTTCTTGCTGACAGTCTGAGCACTCAAGTCGGTAGAGAATGTAATAACAGGGCGCCCTGCATTGGCCTTACCACGCTTAGTTGTGATGATAATTACACCATTAGAAGCACGGATACCATAGAGAGCTGAAGCTGCCTGACCCTTCAATACGTCGATGCTCTCGATGTCGTCTGGGTTGATATCGATAGAGCGGTTAGCTTTGTCTGCACCTGTTACTGACTGACCAGTACTGAAGTCCGCAGAAGAAGCGATAGGCATACCATCTACAACATAAAGAGGAGTGTTGTCGCCAGAGAATGAACGGGCACCACGAATTATAATCTGAGCAGATGCACCAGGAGCACCAGAAGACTGACGAATGTCAACACCAGTCAACTTACCCTGCATAGCGCTAGCCAAAGAGCTAGTACCAGCAATGTTCAAATCTTCAGAACCTAATTTCTGTGATGCATAACCGAGGGCTTTCTTGTCTCGGGAGATACCCATTGCGGTAACCACAACCTCGTCAAGAGTCTTGTTATCCGCTTCCAATACAATCTTCATCTTCTGTCCAGCCTTTACAGTCTGAGGCAACATGCCGAGGTATGTTACTTCCAACTTTGTACCAGCTGGAACATTCAATGAGAAGTTACCATCAACATCGGTAACCGCACCGGTCTTTGTGCCCACTACTTTGATAGATGCACCAATGATTGGTTCACCATCCTCTGCAGAGGTTACTTTACCGGAAACTTGAGTTTGCGCCAACGCCATTCCTAAACTAAGGAAGAGGCAGGCAATAAACGTCATGAGTCTTTTTTCCATAAATCTCTCTCGTTTAATTAATTAATAAATATATAATGTTTTATATTTCTTTCTCACTACATATCCTCCCAACTTTTATTGAGCATGGGGCTCATTTCTTGTCTCCAACTCTTATTCCGAACTGGTGGGGGTGGGTATGTTGCCATACCTTATTACATATAGGGAAGTATCTCAAACTTCACTAAATTTTAATAATATTTTTAATCGGCTGCAAAAATAAGCATTTTTTAGGAAATCACCAAACTTTTTTCTAGAAAAGTTGCACTTTACCCGACATTTTATTATAAATATGCGGTTTTTATACACATTTGCTTATGAAAAACAAGAGAAAGCGGCAGTTTTGTCAAAAACTGCCGCTTTCGCTGAAATACTGAAGTTTCGTAAGTTTCGCCCCACACGCCCTGGGCTAGGAGCTTCTGGGCCTTCAGCCCGTACTTAAACCACATTTGAAAGTTCTGCCTTTAATTCTTTGTCTAGAACAAAGAGCATATAGAGGGGGATGTTGATGGTTTTTGAACTGTTGTTTCTCTCGTATGGCAAGAGACTGGTGCGAACCAACTTGTCTTGCACCTTCCAGTATGAGTGGCTTCCTTCCGTGACTGTCTTTCCATTTTAACAATTGGGGTATAAGTAGTCTTTCCATACGCTAAAAATTATGTTTTGGCAAAGATGCTAATAAACAGTGAATTACGCAAGTAAAATCACATTTTCCTAAGGACTTTTAAGTATATTTATCACATTTTCCTAAGGACTTTTCTGTTAAATCATCACATTTTCCTAAGGACTTTTGACTGGAAATCCCACATTTTTCAAAACAAGTCGTCTCCTGTTACCTGTCTGTTGATCTTTCTTGCATACATATTATTATACAGTCCATGAGGGGTGACAAAAGTTGGTATGAGCGTCTTGGTGGTCTTCGTCACTTTCTTGAAAACCTTCAGGCGGTGTGCCAGATGGGCATCGTATGCCTTGCTGATTTCATATTCCCCATTGCAATATTTCATCTCGCAGATAGAGATGGAATTATCCGAGCGGTCTATCAGCAGGTCAATCTGTGTTCCACGTTTCAGGTCTTCGTCTGCCTCCTCGTCTGCCATAACTTTGGCAGTAGGTCGGTAAGACCATGAACAAGGGGTATTGATGCTGCCATCTATGCCCAAAGCTCTGATAATTTCGTTGATGTGGTGAAGGCATACGATTTCAAAGGCATGACCGCACCATGATTCATACTCTGCAGTGGTTTGCATCTTGACCCAATAGTTGTCGAGGAATGCCCCCTTATTATGCATGAATTTGAAATAAAACAGGCAGAAAGGATCTATGAGCTGATACATCATATCTTTCTTCGACTTGCCGAAAGGAGTATAACTGCGGATGAAATCACATTGCTCAAGTTCTTTGAGTATCTGGCTGAACCTTCCGTTGTTTGCCAGTCCCGTGGCGTCCAGCAGGTCTTGTCGGGTCATTCCTTTGCCTTTGCTTTTCAGGGCTTTAACTATGGTAAGATGGTTGTCGGCTTTCTTGAAGAGCGAACTGAACAGACGGTCAAACTCTTCGGTGAGTTCGCCGCCACGGGTGAAGCAAAGCTGCTGGATATTCTGTGCCACACTTTTGTTGTTTTCGAAAAGAGACAGGTAATAAGCTACACCGCCCATTGCCATATAGCACTCAATGATTTCCGGGCGCTCATAATAAAAACCCTGTGCTTTGAAATACTCTTCTACTTCATGCAGCTTGAAGGGAGAGAGCAGAATGTTGTGAGTAATGCGATTATGGAGCCCTCCCCGTGAATTGATAACCTGGTTGAGCATCCAGGTGGTAGCACTTCCACAGGCTATCAGTTTGATGTCGCTGCGGTATGATGCCCAGTCGTTCCAGAAATGTTCCAGTGCACTGATGAAGTGGGAGGCATACGTGTCGAACCAGGGAAGTTCATCGAAGAAGATGATTTTTGTTCCTTCTGGCATTTTTTCCAATGCTTTCTGCAGAAGCCGGAATGCTTCCGGCCAATTAGAAGCATCAGTTTCTATGCCTAACTGGTCGTTGAGTGCGAAGCTGAAACTCGCAAGTTGCTCCTTGGTTGTAACATTGTCTTTGCCTGTAATGCGGAATGTAAATCTGTTTTCGAACAGTTCTTTTACAAGAAAAGTCTTGCCTACACGGCGTCTGCCATAGATGGCTATAAATTCTGATTTGCGGCTTGAAATATAGTTCTCAAGCTTTCCAATCTCTTGTTCTCTGCCTATAATATTCTCCTTCATATCTATCTCATATTAGTGAAACCTGTCGCAAAGTTACAAAAAATATGAGATTACGACAACTTTTAAACGAGAAATCTGTCGTAATCTCGATAAAAAAGTGAGATTACGACAGATTTTCATGAATTTTCTCTTTAATTACTTGTCTACGGTAGAAGAAACATTGTTCTTCTCATAGAAAGCTTTGTATTCTTCACCACCATACTTCAGACCGAGATCTTCGCCGGCGATACCATCGCAGAAGCCCTTGTAAGCCCACTTGCACTTGTAGTCCTTGTCGAAGAGGTTAGGCACCTGACCCTTGAGCCAGTATTCGTGTTCTACCTCATTATCTGACTTTAGGGGCTTTCAAGGTGAAGTTACCTGCATTCTGGTATGGGAATGCAACGAATATAAACAGCAAAGACAGGTACTTTAAAGCATTACCTGCATGTCTCATGATTAATTGGTTTTTATGATTTAATTGGTTTAAAACTTGTTCGTTGGTTTATATACGAATTTTGTTTTTATTGATTTTCTGTTGCAAAGATAGTCTTTTATCTGTTAAGTGCCGTTAACTAACGTGCCATCGGTGTTTCTTTTTGTTTCATATCTGAATAATATATAAATAAAAAAACAAAAGAAGGAAATATGAAACAATATATCTCCTTCTTTTGTTAATTAAGTGTATTTCGACATCTATTTATTGTATTCTAATACGTTTGTCGAAAATATGGTATTCTGTCATTGTAGCTTGTCTTATTCTGTATAGCTTGGGTTCTGATAAGCTGCTTTTTCCTCAGCAGACATCTGGAGCGCATCAATCTGTCCCTGTGGAATAGGACGGAGATACTTCTCTGGAGTGATGAGCACACGTTCCCAAGTCTTAGGAGTATGATCGCCTGCAGTAAGACCGCAGATGGTATAGGTTCCTGCAATCTGCTTCCATGTTTGGGTGCGGACGAGATCCCACCAACGGTAACCTTCACCGAAGAACTCGCGTGAACGCTCTGCCAGAATATACTCGATGGTGATATTCTGAGGTGTAGCATCCTTCATCTGCTGACTGTAGTCTGCCACCTTCTCGCGCTGACGGTTGTTGTCGTATGTCCAGACACCGGCACGACCACGAATCTCATTGATCAGATTGCGAGCGGTCCAGTTGCCAGTTGTTGTTGCACCCTTTACTGCAGCCTCGGCAGCGATGAAGTAGAGTTCAGAGAACTTCAATACAGGGTATGGACGTGGGCTGTCACCATTTGGCTTACCCAATGCGTTGCCATTGTCTGAACGGTAGATACCATTCTTCCAGTTGTTCAACCATGCATAGCGACTGATACCACTTGCTGCAATCACCCAGTCGGCACGACCAGGAAGCACACCTGCGCCTACATTGCTGTAGCCAGCTCCCTTTTTACCATCACCAGCTGCATTCTGTACACCTTCCTGTGGATAAACGATGCCTGCAGCTTCACTGTCGTCGATGAAGGTAAGGATAGAGTCCTGTGCATTTACAGGCAGGTTGTTGGCATTATATGCTGTGCCTGAAATAGCACCAGACTTATCCCAGTTGCTGCGGAACTGATAAGCAAATGTTCCGTCGAAACGAGAGTCCATCTTCTTCTCAGCGAAGGTCTTGGTCATTACCTCGATAGGAGTAGCCATCTGCTTCCAAGGACGGTCCTTTCCCTGCACAGCTTCACGCTGTACAGAACGGAATGCATCCCATGTTGTGGCATTCTTGGATGTCTCCAGGAAGGTATAGTCCCAACGGCACATCCAACGGGCGAAGTTACCAGGCGCATTACCACCTGCCCAGTCGAAGTTGGTACCACCATCATAGTAGTTGTTAGACTCGTTGTGGTCTGCATAGAGCAAAATCTCGTTGTTGCGGTCGTTTGTACCCACGTTAACCATATAGAATGATTTCTGCAAACCAAATCCAGCAGGATTGTTGATGGCTTCTACTGCAATATTGTATGCCTGCTGGAAGTACCATGCTGCATCATGACCATCTGGGTCTTGGCGGTCGCAGGTAGGGTAGGTTGGAATGTTGTTTGGATTCTGCAACCACCATCCGTATGTCAGATAAGCCTTAGCCAGTACCAGACGAGCTGCGGTCTTGGTGACACCACCTGTGACACGACCTGCGTCAGGAAGCTGTTCGATGGCAATCTTCAAGTCAGGAAATACCGCCTTGGTATAAACTTCTGGTACTGTGTTACGGGTAGAAGTACGGGTAGCATTGATGTTGAACTTCAACTCACCGGCACCTAAATCCAATGGAACACCACCGAAGGTCTGAACCAACTCGAAGTAGTCGAATGCACGGAAGAAGCGAGCTTCTGACAAAAGACTTTCAGTAATGCCTGCAGTAGAACCATTCTCAATTACACCACTTGCGGTATTGATATCAGAGAAGGCTACGTTCCATAAAACATCTGCTCGACAGTTGCTTGGATTCAGAATCTGCTCTGTCATATCGATAGGGTAATCGTTTCCGTTACCACCATGTCCGTAGGTATACTCATCGGTGCCTTCCTCTGTAGCTATGAGCCAATAACCATTGCCCCAATAATAGCGAAGGTTGGCATAGAGTGATGTGATACCTGCCTGTACACCTTTTTCTGTCTTAAAATATTCAGGGGTATATCCCTGACGGTCGGTTTCTTCGAGCACACTAGAGCAACCTGTAAATGCAAGGCCAGATGCAAGAAGTCCTGCTGCTAATATATAACTGCGAATTTTCATTGTTGTCAATTTTTAGAAGGTTATGTTTAATCCGAGCAACCAGTTGCGGGTAGAAGGTGTGTTGAAACCTACTACGAGCAAGTTTGACTTGTAGAATGAGGTTACAGCCTGATTCTCGTTACCGTATGAGTTGGTCTCTGGGTCCATGCCTGATTCATCATGGTATGGAGAGAAGAGTACGAATGGATTCTGTACGGTTGCATAAACGCGAGCCTTGCTGATACCACATTTCTTGAGCCATGGCTGATTGAAGTTGTAACCCAATGTGATGGTACGAATCTTGAGATAAGAACCACTGAAGTAACCCAGTGAATTACCATACTTAGGGTTGTTACTGCTTTCGATACCACCTGGCTTTGGATAATCATTTGTAGGATTGTCCTCTGTCCAATAGTTTACATCAATGTTGTTACGACGACCGGTCAGCATGTTCAGGTAACCCTGTGAACCGTAGATGGTGCTGATCAATGTACCACCATGACGGTATGAAGCTACTACTGAGAGATCCCAGTTCTTGTAAGCTACACGGGTATTGAAACCACCTTCCCAGTCTGGGTCTACCTTCATGATCTGACGGTCAGCCTCACCATATGGACGGGTTGGAGTGCCATCTGCATTATAGTCACCATTGTACTTAATCTTGATCATACCAGCGTTACCACCAGGTTCTGCAACCTTGCGGATGTCTTCCTCGTCGGTCTGCCAGATACCAATCTTCTCATAGTCGTAGATGACGTTGATTGGTTTGCCAACGAACCACCAGTTACTTTCGTCACGTGTTGCTCCTGAAGCCAATTCTACCAATTCATTCTTATTGGTATAGAAATTTACACCGGCATCCCATGTCCATCCATTCTTATTGTCGATGATGGTTCCGTTCAGAGAAAGCTCGAAACCCTTGTTGCGGGTCTTACCTACATTTGCCATATAGCTGCTTACGCCGGATGTTGATGGCAAGTTAACGCTCATCAGCAAGTCTTCTGTATTCTGAACATAGTACTCTGCAGTACCGCTCAAACGACCACCGAAGAGAGAGAAGTCGATACCATAGTTCCAAGTCTTGGAATATTCCCAGCCGAGTTCTGAGTTAGGAAGAGAAGAAACGTACATACCTACCGCATAACCATTAGGGTCGCTACCGAAGTTGTAGGCACGTGTGCTTAATGCACCGAGGGTTGAATATGGGTTTACTGACTGGTTAGATGTCTCACCATAACCCACACGGAGTTTTAAGCTTTCCAGCCAAGTAATATCCTTCATGAAGTTTTCACGAGAGATATTCCAACCGAGAGATACTGCTGGATAAGTATGCCACTTGTGTCCCTTTGCCAGACGGGAAGAACCATCTGAACGGAAGGCTACGCTTGCCATATACTTGTTGTCGTAGTTGTACATCACACGTCCCATGACAGACTCAAGACCACTCTTGTAATATGCCTGATTTGCAGGATCTACTGTTACCGTTTTTGCATAACCGATGTTATAGAACTGGAACTTGTCGTTAGGAATGTCGAGTCCATACATATAGGTCTGGCGATAGTTGGTCTGCTCAGCAGAGTAAAGTGCTACCGCATTGATTGTATGCTTGCCCCATGTTTTGTCGTATGTCAGCATGTTCTCGATAGCCCAGTTGGTTGTGCGCTGATAGCGGGAAGTGGCATGAGAGTCTGCATTATCCTTGTCTGAGAACACGCCCTGTCCTACGAAATTACCATATTCGCTGGAACGATAGTTTAAACCGAGATTGATGCGATATTTCAATCCGTCTACGTGAGGAATCTTCACTTCGCCATAGAAGTTGTTATAGGTACCATATGCCTTGGTCTGATCTTTGTGGCTGTCACCAAGATTCTCGATGGTATTCTTGGTATAAACCCACTGGTCATCACTAGACATGCGGATGCGTGTCTTCAAAGATCCATCTTCATTATATGGGTTGGCAATAGGAGTTGCACTCAATGTGTTGTAGAGACCGAGGTCGCTATTATTGGTGATACTGTAGTTGCTGTTGGTGCTGAAACCAATCTTCACGTATTTACCAATTTCCTGATCGATGGCAGCATGCATGGCATAGCGGTTGAAGTTCTGTGTTGGGATAACAGCTTCATCACGATAGTATGAGAGTCCGAAGTTATAGCTTCCCTTGGAAGAGCCGCCAGATACACCGATGTCATGGTTAGTGGTGATGCCAGTCTTGAACAATTCGTCCTGCCAATCCATATCCACAGCACCATCTTCGCCCCAATACTTCTCATCAGGACCATTCTGGAACTTGTTGGCATACTGACGGAGTTTGGTGAACTGTTCTGCGTTCATCATCGGATAACGGTGGAAGAGAGTCTTGGCACCGATGTAACCATTATAAGTTACAGTAGGGCGCTGCTCCTGATAACCTTTATAAGTAGTGATGATGATGACACCGTTGGCACCACGAGAACCGTAGATTGCAGTAGCAGAGGCATCCTTCAAGATGTCCATGCTCTTGATGTTGTTAGGATCGATGTCGCTGATGCTACCTGCAAATGGAATACCATCAAGTACGATCAATGGGTCATTGCTGGCTGTCAGGGAACGTGTACCACGGATACGAATCTGCATGGATGCACCTGGCTTTGATGAAGTCTGTGCCATCTGTACACCTGCGATACGGCCCTGGAGGGCGTTGGTGATGTCGGCACCAGGAACCTCACGTACCAATGAACCAGTAACGTTAGCTACAGAACCTGTAACGGCTTCCTTGCGCTGGGTACCATAACCGATAACGACAACGTCGTTGAGGCTATGACCTTCTTCCTCCATTGAAACCTTAATGTTTGTCTGATTGCCTACTACAATTTCCTTGGTGTTGTAACCAACATAAGAAATCACGAGCGTAGCACCAGGCTTTACATTAATAGAGAAATTACCATCCAGGTCGGTTACTACACCGTTACCTGTTCCTTTCTCCTTGATTGTTGCACCAATCAGCGGACCCATAGAATCGCTGATATTACCTGTAACCTTTTTTGTTTGTTGTACTGAAGTTGCTATCAGAGAATTTGCTTCTCCGTTGCTAGCTTGTACCTCTGGAGCATACATTCCAAGTGTGGAACACATACCCATCAAGATTGTTGTTTGTTTAAAATATAACTTCATAGTTTAACAGCTTATAGGTATATAAATGTTTTCTACTTGCTGCCCCTCAAAAAGTAGACACAGAAAGGTGGAAAACTGATGGAAAATGATTA
>ERZ773131.748-NODE-748-length-26399-cov-3.700805_pt1 | contig 26399 bp, 27 predicted proteins | sample MGYA00511082_ERZ773131 | MGnify/ENA primary metagenome ERZ773131 (study PRJEB29015, sample SAMEA2737813) | human gut metagenome | biome: human gut; feature: human-associated habitat; material: faeces | place: China | collected 2012 ... | reverse complement strand
GATTTACTTCTAAAAAGGTTTATAATTCGGTAGAGAATGGGCAAATACTCCAAATTTATAAAAAAAGAACGAGCTCGGTCTCCTATATTGATGCATCTGAAGTAATGAAACTTAATGCTCTTTCCGATTAATTTTTCCTCAAGATAACCGCAATATTAGAGCGGTCAATTTTTAGTGAGTTTTTATGAAAGAAACAATCGTCGCACAAGCGACAGCGCCAGGACGTGGCGGTATTGGTATTTTGCGTGTATCCGGCCCGAAAGCAGTTGAAGTGGCACAAGCGATACTAGGTAAATGTCCTAAACCAAGAGTGGCAGATTATTTACCTTTTAAAGATGCTGATGGCACAGTATTAGATCAAGGCGTTGCGCTTTATTTTAAATCGCCGAATTCCTTTACTGGTGAAGATGTATTGGAATTGCAAGGTCATGGTGGACAAGTGGTATTAGATTTGTTGCTAAAAAGAATCTTACAACTTGATGGTGTTCGTCTTGCGCGTCCAGGTGAATTTTCTGAACAGGCTTTTTTAAACGATAAATTAGATTTAGCCCAAGCTGAAGCCATTGCCGATTTGATTGATGCCACTTCGGAGCAAGCTGCTCGTTCAGCATTAAAATCGCTACAAGGTGAATTTTCCAATAAAGTGAATCAGTTGGTCGATTCCGTCATTTATCTGCGTACTTATGTGGAGGCGTCGATTGATTTCCCCGATGAAGAAATTGACTTTTTGGCAGACGGTAAAATCGAAGCAAAATTACGAGAAATTATCACTCAGCTTGAGTTAGTTCGTAGCGAAGCAAAACAAGGCTCGATTTTACGTGAAGGGATGAAAGTGGTGATTGCCGGTCGTCCAAATGCAGGTAAATCCAGTTTACTGAATGCTTTAGCGGGCAGAGAAGCCGCCATTGTGACAGATATTGCAGGAACAACACGCGATGTGTTGCGTGAGCATATTCATATTGATGGCATGCCTTTACATATTATTGATACCGCAGGGCTTCGTGAAGCGACAGATGAAGTTGAACGTATCGGGATCTCACGTGCCTGGACGGAGATTGAGCAAGCTGATCGTATTATCTTAATGTTAGACAGCAGCGATCCTGATAGCCAAAATATCGAAAAAGTGCGGTCAGAATTTTTATCAAAATTGCCAAATAATATGCCGGTGACTATCGTTCGTAATAAAGTAGATTTAAGTGGCGAGACAGTTGGGCTAAAAGAAGAAAATGGAACAACGACCGTTTGCTTATCCGCCCAAACACATCAGGGTGTAGATTTGTTGCGTGAGCATTTAAAACAGGCTATGGGATTCCAAACAGGGATGGAAGGTGGTTTCTTAGCGCGCCGTCGACATCTTGATGCCTTAGAAAAAGCGGCTGAACATTTACAAATTGGATTAGTCCAATTAACTGAGTTTCATGCAGGTGAATTATTGGCAGAAGAACTTCGTTTAGTTCAAGCTAATCTGAGTGAAATTACGGGGCAATTTACCTCGGATGATTTACTCGGCAATATTTTTAGTTCTTTCTGTATTGGAAAATAAACTTTAGTTTATGACTTTTCATATGTTGTGGGTCATTGCTCTTGGTCTCTCGATGGATGCCTTTGCCGTATCCATCTCTAAAGGCTTAGCAATACGGGCTTTTCGTTGGAAACAAGCATTAGCTATCGCATGCTGTTTTGGACTATTCCAAGGCATCATGCCTGCGATAGGCTATGTTGTCGGACTGCAATTTAGTCAGATAATTCAAAATTGGGATCATTGGATTGCCTTTGTTTTGCTTGCTCTCATCGGTGTGAATATGATTCGAGAAGGACTTAGCTCGGATGATGAACCCGCTCCCTCATTGATTAGTTTAAAACACTTGCTAACACTTGGCGTGGCAACGAGTATTGATGCGTTAGCCATTGGTGTCTCTTTTGCTTTTCTTTCCGTGGACATTTTGTTGGCTGTCTTCATCATTGGTTTAACAACCTTTGTCATCTCTTTTATTGGTGTAAAGAGCGGTCATTTTTTAGGGAAAAAATTCAAAAGCAAAGCAGAGATTTTTGGCGGTTTAGTATTATTAGTCATGGCTGTGAAAATCCTACACGAACATGGTGTTTTTTAAGTGCGAATTTTCGCCTTTTAGATTATAATCTTACGAACTTTGTCTTTTTTAAAAGGGTAATAATTGAATGTTAATTGAAAAAATGCATGGCATCGCCCATAGTTTTATCGGAAAAGCGATCTTTGCTTTAATTCCAGTTTCATTTTTGATTGGTGGGATGTCGGGTTATCTGTATAGCAGCAATGATAGTTTTGCAGCAAAAGTAAATGGTGAAACAATCTCTCAACAAGATTTTTTAAATCGTTACAACCAAGAGTTTGAAGCGCGCGCACAACAAGAAGGCGAAAGTTTCTTAGCGAAAACTGACTCTGGGGAATTTGGGACAGCACTTCGTCAAAATTTAATTCAACGTTTAGTGGATCAAGAATTAATCCGTCAATATGCGAAAGAATTAAAATTAGGTGTAAGTGACGACATGATCAAACGTGCGATTGTAAGCGATCCTAACTTACAATCTAACGGTAAATTTGATAACGCCCGTTATCAACAATTATTGACTCAAAATGGTTTAACGTCCGATACTTATGCCGCAATTTTACGTAATGCATTAACACTTGAACAAATGCAAAACGGTTTGGCTGACAGTGAATTTGTTGTGCCGGCTCAAGTAAAAGATAGTGCACAAACCTTTTTCCAAAAACGTATTGCTCGTCTTGCAACCCTTCCATTAGCTGATGAAGTGGCAAAACAAAAGGTTACAGAAGAAGAAATTAAAGCGTATTACGATGCAAATGCGAAATCACTTGTTCAACCTGAACAGGCGAAAGTGCAATATATTAGCGTTTCAGCGAATGCATTAGGTAAAGCACAACCTGTAACTGAAACACAAATTGCACAATATTATCAAGAAAATAAAGCGCAATTCATTAGCCAAAAATTAGCACATATCCAATTAGCAACTGAGAAAGAAGCGGATGCCGTTTATCAAGAACTGCAAAAAGGCGCTGATTTTGCTGAGTTAGCAAAAGCGAAATCCGTGGATAAACTTTCTGGTGCACAAGGCGGTGAATTAGGTTGGGTAAAAGACAACGAATTACCGAAAAACTTTGAAGATGCGGCATTATTATTAAATGTCGGCCAATACAGCACACCAGTTAATGTGGATGGGGCTTACCATATTATTTTAGTGCAAGATCGTAAAGAACGTACTTTAGACGAAGTAAAAGAGCAAATCGCGGATACAGTACGTAAAAACTTAGCAGGAAGTCGTTTCCAAGCGGTAGAAAAAGCGGTTCGTGCAAAAGCAGCAGAAAGCAGTGATTCTTTAGCTACGGTAGCAGAAGCAGCAGGCGTGAAAGTGGAAGAAACAGATTATTTCGGTAAAAATAATGTCCCTGCGGCATTAAATTTCTCAAATGTGACTTCTGCCATTTTTGAATCTGATATTGTAAACGGCGGCGCAAATTCTGAACCATTAACTGTGGGTGAAAATGAATTTGTTGTAGTACGTGTCGTTGATCACAAAGCTGAAGGTTTACAAAGCCTTGATGAAGCTAAATCAACGATTGAGCAATTCTTAAAACGTGAAAAAGCCGATAAAGTATTGACTGAAAAAGCAGAGCAAGCGGTTAAAGCGTTATCTGTCGATTCAACCAAACTACCAGCAGGTATTAGTTTTGGTGAGCCACAAACCTTTACGTTAGTGGATAATAAAGATCCAGTGCTTTATGAAGGTGTATTTGCTATTGCAAAACCACAAGATGGCAAAGCAGCTTATCAAGTTGCTCGTAACAGCAAAGGTGATGTGGTTGTGGTTGCCCTTGAACGTGTAGAAGAACCTACTTTAAATGAGCAAGAATTAGCGAAATTTAGCACTCAACTTGTTCGTGCGCGTCAAGGTGAATTGCAAGGACAGTTAATGCAAGCATTGCGTGAAAAAGCACAAATCGAGATTAATACCAGCTTTATTAATCAAGAGGATTCAGAAGAAGGTGGGGCTCACTAAGCCGATTGAAATGTCGTTCATCATCAATTTCTGATGGAAAATAAAAGCAAAGTGCGGTAAATTTTGACCGCACTTTTTTATATAAAACAAGGAGAAGACTATGGCTCAAGAAACCATTTTCAGCAAAATTATTCGCAAAGAAATCCCAGCCAATATTGTTTATCAAGATGAATTAGTGACCGCATTCCGAGATATTTCACCTCAAGCGAAAACCCATATTTTGATTATCCCAAATAAAGTCATTCCAACGGTTAATGACGTGACAGAACAAGATGAAGTTACCTTGGGCCGCTTATTTACTGTCGCGGCTAAAATTGCTAAAGAAGAAGGCATTGCCGAAGACGGTTATCGTTTAATTGTGAACTGTAATAAACACGGTGGACAAGAAGTATTCCATATCCATATGCATCTTGTTGGTGGTGAACCTTTAGGTAGAATGTTGGCGAAATAATGAAAAAGATCCTAATTACAGCAACGGTATTATTTTTAACGGCTTGTTCATCTGCACCAAATATTGTGGGAACCAATAAGCCAATTTTAAATATGGCGGCAAATTTAGCACCGGCTTTAGATGTTGATTTGTCGGATAATACGGCAGCTTTAAAGAATAAAACCACGCAACAACTCAATGTGCTTTATCATCTTTATTGGTATAACACACAAGGTGTAACGCAAGTTTGGCCTAATCAGCAAGAAAGCCAATCAGGCAATATTTTATTGCAACCACAAGAAAAGAAAGTGTTTGAACTACCAAAACCAAGCACAGAAAGTACTAATTACCGTCTTTATTTACAATAGTTTATGTCCACACTATTAATTGACCTTGAAGGTCATGAGCTCAAACAAGAAGAAGTTGAATTACTGGAACATCCTTTAGTTGCCGGTTTGATTTTATTTACCCGCAATTTTTATGATCGTCAGCAAGTTCAAGCGCTAATTAAATCTATTCGTCAGCGAGTAAAAAAGCCTTTATTGATCACAGTTGATCAAGAGGGTGGTCGCGTGCAACGTTTCCGTGAAGGTTTCACTCAGCTCCCTGCAATGCAGGCTTTTGCGGCGTTAGTTGAGGACTCAGCTCAGCAACAGCAAATAGCAAAAGAAGCAGGCTGGCAAATGGCGGCTGAAATGGTGGCGTTAGATATTGATTTGAGTTTTGCTCCGGTGTTGGATTTAGGGCATGAATGTCGTGCGATTGGCGATCGTAGTTTTGGCTGTAATGTAAAAAGTGCGGTCAATTTGGCAGCTGCTTTTATTGATGGTATGCACCAAGCAGGCATGGCAACAACAGGAAAACACTTCCCAGGACACGGCCATGTTTTAGCTGATTCTCATCTTGAAACCCCTTATGATGAGCGAGCAAAAGAAGTGATTTTTAATTATGATATTTTGCCATTCCAGCAATTAATTCAACAGAGTAAGCTTGATGCGATTATGCCGGCTCACGTGATTTATACACAATGTGATAGCCAGCCAGCAAGCGGTTCGAGTTATTGGCTAAAAGAGATTTTGCGTAAACAGTTGGGCTTCCAGGGGGCGATTTTCTCTGATGATTTAGGCATGAAAGGCGCAGGCTTTATGGGCGATTTTGTGGCTCGCAGTGAAAAAGCCTTGAATGCTGGTTGTGACTTATTATTGCTTTGTAATGAACGAGAGGGTGTCATTCAAGTGCTTGATAATCTGAAGTTAGAGGAAACAACGGAGCATTTCACAGCACGCCAAGCTCGCTTGAAATCGCTCTTTAAACAAAAATCCTTTGATTGGTCAGAACTCACAAAAACTTCGCGTTGGATTGAAAATCATCAAAAACTGACCGCACTTCAACAAGAGTGGCTTGCTTCTAAATGATTGATTGCCATCATTATCAAAAAGGCGATTGCCGTTCTTGTCAATGGCTTGAAATGCCTTATGAACAGCAACTCGCCAAGAAAGAAGAGCATCTAAAACAACAACTTGCCAAATTAGATTGTGATGATTTAATTTGGCATCCACCTTTTTATTCCTCCGAGTCTGCCTTTCGTAATAAAGCGAAAATGGTGGTAAGTGGCGCGGTGGAACGTCCCATTTTAGGTATTTTACAAGACCCGAATGATCCACAAAGTGCGGTCGATTTATGTGATTGTCCGCTTTATTCGCAACGCTTTGTAGAGCTATTCCCGATTCTAAAAGATTTTATTGGGCGCGCTGGTTTAGTCCCTTATAACGTGGCTAAACAAAAAGGTGAGCTGAAATACATTCTGCTTACAGAAAGCCAACATACAAAAAAATTGATGTTGCGTTTTGTATTGCGTTCAGAAACTAAATTGCCGTTAATTCAACGTGAATTTGCAGGCTTATTGGAAAAATTGCCACAGCTTGAAGTGGTGAGTGTGAATATCCAACCTCAACATGCGGCGATCTTAGAAGGTGAGAAAGAAATCTTTTTAACTGAACAGCACACCTTATCAGAGAGCTTTAACGGTATTCCGTTGTTTATTCGCCCTCAAGGTTTCTTCCAAACGAATCCACTGGTAGCACAAGGGCTATATGCAACGACGCAAGATTGGGTTAAAGATTTGCCGATTGCTAAATTTTGGGATCTCTTTTGTGGTGTCGGAGGTTTTGGACTTCATTGCGCTAAAGCTTTACAGGATAAACATCAACAAGAAGTGGAATTGACCGGGATTGAAATATCCCCATCTGCTATTCAAGCGGCGACTCAATCCGCTCAGGTGTTAGGGCTAAACAACGTTAAATTTCAATCTTTGGATGCGGCTAATTTTGCTTTAACACAAGATGAAAACAAACCCGATTTGGTGATCGTCAATCCGCCTCGTCGAGGTATCGGAAAGGAACTCGCTGAGTTTCTCAATGAAATGCAACCGCACTTTATTCTTTATTCCAGTTGCAATGCGATTTCCATGGGAAAAGATTTGCAGCATCTAACCAATTATAAACTTACTCAAATTCAGTTATTTGATATGTTCCCGCATACGGCACACTACGAGGTGTTGCTGCTATTAACACACATCGATACTTAATAAAGTGCTCCATAAAATTTGTGTCTATCACTAAATAGTCTTATTTCTACAGAGTTATTTAACAGTATGAAATTTAATATATTTTCAGTAAAATGCTCATGTTTTAGTTTAATAATTTTGATGAATTTTTCTGAAAAATATAGAAGGAACCTGTAATTATATGAATAGCCAAATTACATTAGGAACAAAGCTAGTTGGAGATATAAAAGGTGACTTTTATGTTCCGTCATATCAGCGAGGATATCGTTGGGGAAAGCCTGAAGTCGAACGGTTACTTGATGATATTTATTCTACTGAAGGCAAGAGCAATTACTGTCTCCAGCCAGTTGTAGTAAAAAAAAATGGTAATAGATACGAATTGATAGATGGTCAGCAGCGTTTAACAACCATCTACCTTATCTATCGTTTTATGAATAATGATGAGCCAAGATTTACTCTATCTTATGAAACCAGAGAGAAATCTAAAGACTTCTTAAAATCAATCGATGAGTCCCGTAAAGAGGAGAATATTGACTTCTGGTTCTTTTGCTCAGCCTATGAAAGCATTAAGGCGTGGTTTTCTAAGAAAGATAAAGATAGAAAATCAACGCTTACTAATATGAATAAGTACTTCGATGAAATAGTAAAAATTATTTGGTATGAAGTCGAAGAGTCTGAAGATGCAATTGGTTTATTCACTCGCCTGAATATTGGTAAGATTCCACTTACAAATGCAGAATTGGTAAAGGCTATGTTCCTTAGCAAAGGACGAACTGACACCAATATGGAACAGAAAAAACAGGAAGAAATATCTTTCCAATGGGACCATATGGAGAAGGAGCTGCACAACGATTCATTGTGGTTCTTCCTGACGAATAAAAGTACGGAGTATCAGACTCGAGTTGATCTGCTTCTAGACCTTATCTCTCAAAAGCCTGCTGACAATAGAGATAAATATTATACCTTTTTCGAATTTAATAAAATGTATCAGGATGGTCAAAATCTTGACAACATCTGGTATAAAATTCAGCAGACATTTTTAACGCTGAAGGATTGGCATAGCGATCACGAGTTTTATCACAAGATTGGATATCTTATCGCTTCTGGTTCAAAAACTTTGCGGGATATTTTTGAGCTTTCCAAAGATAAAACTAAGCCTGATTTTAAAAAATCACTCAATGACTATATCAAAAATAGCATAAAAATTGGGAAGAACTATGCAGATCTGAGCTATGAAAAGACTGAGGATCAGAAAAAGATTAAAAAACTACTCCTCTTATTTAATATTGAATCGGTCCGTAAGAGTGATGAGCATTCACAGTGGTTTCCATTTGATAAATATAAAAATGGTAAGGATGGAAGTGTCATCTGGAGCCTTGAGCATATACATGCACAGCAGTCAGAAGGTTTAAGCACACAGAAAATGTGGCAAGAGTGGCTTAAACTTCATATCCCTTCTATAAAATTTATAAGTCATGATTCCGAATTAATTAAGAGAATGGGTGATGCAAGTTCCAATGATAGCCTTAGTCGTCAGGATTTCGATAGTCTCCAACAAGAGGTTGTAGGTTTGCTCTCTGAAAAGGGACATTCAGAATACTTACATTCTATTGCAAATTTAGCTTTGTTAAGCTCAGGAGCTAATACAGCGTTAAGTAATTCCACTTTTGATGTTAAGAGAACTGAGATTATAAAGATGGATAAAAAGGGAGCATTCATCCCATTTTGTACGAGAATGGTATTCCTAAAGTATTATACTTCATCTGATAAAAACCAACTTCATTTCTGGGGAGAGGAAGATCGGAAAGAATATGTTGCAGAAATGAATAGAATATTGAAAGACTATCTCGAAGAAGAAATCAGTTCAGAAAAGGAGACAAAATAATATGGCTACAACACTTCACTCCTTTATGGATATTTTTGATACCAGATTTGAAGATGGGGAGAATTCTATACAGCTTCAAAAGATCATCATTCCAATTATCCAGAGGGATTATGCGCAAGGACGTGATAACCCTGATGTGGTGCGTGTAAGAGAACGGTTTATTGAGGCTTTATATAAGGCTGTGACGGAGAAACCTATCACGTTAGACTTTGTTTATGGGGATATTGATAAAGAAGGTAACATGACACCGCTAGATGGACAACAACGTCTTACTACATTATTCCTCCTTCATTGGTATGCCGCTAAAAAAAAGAATATCGTGAAGGATGATTATGACTTTTTGGAGAAGTTCAGCTACGAGACCAGGTATAGTGCACGCAATTTTTGTCATGAATTAGTAAATTATAACCCTGAATTTAAAAAAGATAGCCTTTCTGAAGAAATTATAGACCAAGCCTGGTTCCCTCTGGATTGGAAAAACGATCCTACTATTAGCTCCATGCTGCGAATGCTAGACGCAATTCATAATCGGTTTAAGTCTGTGACAGACTTGTGGAATAAGCTCAAAGAACGTTGTATTACATTCTATTTTCTGCCAATTAAAGATATGGGATTAACCGATGAACTGTACATTAAAATGAATTCTCGTGGTAAGCCTTTAACTTTATTCGAACATTTTAAAGCAGAGCTTGAACGAGAAATCCGCAATATTGATGATGAATTAGCTAACAAAATTATGCGCAAAATTGATATTGATTGGACAGATCTTCTGTGGAAGTACCGAAATAGTAATACGGGTTCTCTAAACGATAACATTATCGATGACGAATTTTTACGATACTTTAAATTTATCTGTGATGTTATTTATTATCGAAAGGAGATCTCTGCAGGTAATAGAGGAAAAGATGTATTTGAACTTTTAGATCTATACTCTTCATCAAAAAGCAAGGATGCAGAAGAGAATATTAAAACGCTAGAGCGTTTTTTTGACTGTTGGTTGAATATTCGAGATTATAGCGATCCGAAAGATTTCTTATCCTCCTTTATGGCTAATACTCATGAGGATGGAAAGATTTTAGTTAAGTCTGGTAGTGACTTAAATATCTTTAAAGATTGCTTACATACATACCCTGATCGTGCCAAATTTCCATTGAATCGATTTGTGCTTTTATATGCAATTACAACATACTTGCAGAATCTTGATAAGGTAACGGAATCTGATTTTAAAAGAAGAATTCGTATCGTAAATAACCTGATTCAAAATTCTAGAGATGAGATCTCTGATCGACAAGATAGAAACAGAATGCCAGCTATTTTAAAGCAAACAGAAGCGATTATTCTGACTGGTGTTACTAATGATGATATTGGGCCTAGCTTCAATGCACATCAGGTTGAGGAAGAAAAATGGAAGATTGATTATCTAAAATCTAACCCAGATATGGCTGGTGTAATGTTCGAATTGGAAGATCATGACTTACTTAAGGGGCAGATTCGTATCGTTGATATATATAATAACCTAGATAACCTTCATCATTATACAAAGAGATTTAAATCATTATTTGAATGTGATAAGGAAAAAGTAGACTGCGCCATGATGGCGATAGGGAATTATGGGCAAATGGAAGGAAATAAGCGACGTTATCAGTATGGCACAAAAAGTAATAGATCTGATGCTTGGGAAAATTTATTTCATAAGAGTAGTAATTCAGGCTTTGAGAAGACAAGTGATATTCTTATTTCCTTATTAGATAAATATGAGGAATTCTCGAATGAGATTCTTGAAAAGATTGCTAAGGATTATTTAATACAATGTGAAGAAAAGGAAAACTATCCATTTGAATATTATTATATTAAGTACGCTGAATATCGTCCTGACGCATACGGAAAGATGTGGAATGATGATGCTGAAGATGAAACTGAAGCAAAGGGTTATACGTTCAGGGTTATGCAGACAGAATCTAGATTATCTGAGTCTTCATATGCTCCAGCTTTGAAAGCAGCTTCGGATTCACATTTATCAAAAAAAGATTACGGAGATAGATTGATTTTTGGTAGTGAGTATATAACCTGCACAAAGGATTCGTATGTGAGAAGGAAGAGTGACGAACCGAATAGTGAGCCTATTATTATCAAAATTAAGCAGAATGCTAAGGGGATTGATACTGAAGACAGAATCAGTCTCTTGAAGGGGTATATCGAGGATAACTTTGCAGATATGTTGAGTATGACTACTGATAATCGTAGCTGAGTCTCGAGCATTATGAAACACTGATTTATTAAAACGCAATGGTTAACAAAAAAGCTAACAGAAATGTTAGCTTTTTTATTTAGAAATTTAACCGCACTTTTATTTTGCTATAAATTAGCGAAATTAAGAAAAATATGGCCTGTAACAAAATAATGCATGCACCAGTGGACGCATCAAAATGATAGCTAAGTAGCACGCCTAGTAGACTTGCAGTTACTGCACTAATGATAGCGATAACAAGCATCTTATCGAAGCGATTCGTCAGGGTTAGCGCGGTGATGCCAGGCGCAATTAGCATCGCTACCACTAGAATAACCCCAACCACTTGCATCGTACTCACAATAGTGAGCGCGAGTAATGTGAGCAAGCCATAATGCAATAATTTAGGCGAGAGACCCGCAACGCGAGCATGGCTCGGATCAAAGCAATAAAGTAGAAAATCGCGACGTTTTAAGCCAAGTAAAATAAAAATGATCAAGGCGATGATAGCCGTTTGTATCAGCTCTTGTTGGCTTACACCCAATACGTTTCCGAATAAGATATGTGTAAGATGTTGTGAGGTTTGGATTTTAGTGAACAGCACCAAACCAATGGCAAACATTCCCGAAAATACAATCCCCATCGCGGTATCTTCTTTGATTCGACTGTTCTCTTTTAAATAACCTACACCTAAGGCACAGGCAATACCTGAAACAAAGGCACCAATCACTAATGGAATACCGGCTAGAAAAGCTAGGACAATGCCAGGTAGGACAGCATGGGAAATCGCGTCACCCATTAATGACCAACCTTTCAACACCAAATAGCAAGAGAGTAGTGCACAGATAACGGCAACTACTAATGCGGTAAGTAACGCATTTTGCATAAAGGCAAATTGAAATGGCTCAACGAAAATGGCGAACATCTCAGTCATAATCCACCGCCTTACGTCGTTTTTGACTCATTAATCCGTATTTAGGCGAGAATAGAAAAGCCAATAAAAATAACAAGGTTTGCAATGTTACGATGACACCACCTGTGGCGCCATCCAGATAATAGCTTAAATAGACACCGACGAAACCAGTGATTGCGCCTAATGCTACGGCAATTTTGATAAGAGTTTTGAACTTGTCAGTAAGTAAATAGGCTGTTGCACCTGGTGTGATTACCATGGCAATCACTAAAATCGCCCCGACAGTTTGCAATGCGGCAACAACACAAGCACTCAAGAGTGTAAAAAAGAGAACTTTGTAAAACAGTGGTGAAAGTCCAACTGTAATTGCTTGTGTTTCATCAAAGAAAATCAGTAACAGATCCTTCCAAAAAATAAGCAATAAGACCAAGCAAATCAACATAATGATGGCTACTTGATAAATATCTTCATCGGCAATCCCGAGGATATTACCGAGAATAATATTTTGCACATTTATTGAAGTTGGATTCAGAGAAATAATCAACAATCCCAAGGCAAAGAATGTGCTGAAAATAAAGCCGATAACGGCATCTTCTTTGAGTTTAGAAATGGATTTGATCCATAAAATGGAAAGTGCGGCCAAAATTCCGGCAAAAAAAGCACCTAAAGCATAGGGGAGTGAAAAGGCATAAGCTATCGCCACACCCGGTACCACCGAATGAGAGAGTGCGTCGCCAATTAATGACCAGCCTTTCAACATTAAATAGGCAGAAAGAAAGGCACAAATGCCACCAACTGCGGCACTTATCCACAGGGCTTTTTGCATATATTCATAGGAGAAAGGTTCGAGCAAATATTCAAGCATGGCTTATTCCTTGTCATGCGGAGGCACTCGGCAGGATTTTATAGCCGTTGCAGGCGGATCATTTTTGGTTTCGCCATAGAAGACAACAGGGCGTTCATCATCTGTGAGAACGGTTACCGCACGTTTATCTTCATCATTATGCAGATCTTCACCTAATAATTTGACGTGTCGTAATACACCACCAAAGACTTTTTCCAAATTATGCTGATTGAATGTATCTTCGGTTTTACCGGCGGCAATCACAGTACGGTTAATCATTACTACTTGATCACAAAAATCTGGTACAGAGCCTAAATTGTGGGTAGAGACTAAAATTAAATGGCCTTCAGCACGTAATTGGCGAAGGAGTTCCACAATAGCATTTTCAGTTTTAACATCTACACCCGTAAAAGGCTCATCGAGTAAGATAATCTTACTTTGTTGTGCTAATGCTCGAGCCAAAAATACGCGTTTTTTCTGTCCACCAGAAAGCTCGCCGATTTGTCGTTCGGCTAAATGCTCGATGTTTACTCGCTGCATCGCTTCGAGCACTTTTTGTTTGTCTTCAGCCTTTGGAATGCGTAGGAAATTCATGTAGCCGTAGCGTCCCATCATGACAACATCATAAACGGAGACTGGAAATTGCCAATCGACTTCTTCCGCTTGCGGCACATAGGCGACCAAATTTTGTTTCAACGCTCGATTAATTGGCAAACCACAAAGCGCAATGTTGCCTTGCTGTGGTTTAATTAACCCCATGATGCTTTTGAATAGCGTTGATTTTCCGCTTCCATTTACGCCGACAAGGGCACAGATGGTTCCCCCCTGTAATTCGAAAGAAACATCATAAATTGCAGTGTGCCCGTTGTTGTAACGCACGGTTACGTCATTAACGGAAATAGAAGCGGAAAGTGCAGTCATTATTTTTCAAATCCTTTGACTATGGTGGATACAGTGACATTCAGTAAGTCAATATAAGTTGGTACAGGACCGTCAGCGGCAGAAAGGGAATCGACATAAAGCACGCCACCGTATTTGGCGCCGCTTTCTTTCGCTACCTGTTGAGCAGGTTTGGCTGACACGGTACTTTCACTAAATACCACTGGAATGTGATTTTTTTTCACTAAATCGATAACTTTACGCACTTGTTGAGGCGTACCTTGTTGTTCAGCGTTAATTGGCCATAAATAGCCTTCTTTGAGATCGTAATCTTTCGCTAAATAACTAAAAGCACCTTCACTGGTGACTAACCAACGTTGGTTGGCAGGAATTTGTGCGAGTTTTTCACGTAAAGGTTTATCGAGTTGTTTGATTTTTTCTGCATAAGCTGCCGCATTTTTTTGATAAGTATCAGCATTTTGCGGATCGTATTTAACTAATGCATTTTTAATATTTTCGACATAAATTAACGCATTAGATGGCGACATCCAAGCGTGTGGGTTAGGTGCATCTTTATAAGGGCCTTCATAAATAGAAAGTGGTGTGATACCTTCGGTTACCACAACGGCTGGTTTGTCTTTGATATTTTGGAAGAAACGCTCAAACCAACGCTCTAAATTTAATCCGTTCCATAAAATTAAATCAGCAGATTGAGCTTTTACAATATCTTTAGGGGTCGGTTCATACTCGTGAATTTCTGCACCAGGTTTGGTGATAGATTCCACCGTCGCGGCATTACCTGCAACATTTTGTGCGATATCCTGAATAACCGTAAATGTGGTCACCACTTTAAATTTCGCTTCGGCTTGTAAAGCAGCTAAACCTAGAGCGATAACAGATAGGCTTTTAAATAAATGCTTCATGAGATCTCCTTAAAAAATAATGATTGATTAGCATTCTGCAGAATAATACCATTTTTCATAAGGAATTCAAATGAAAATAATTATCAAATCGATAGGAGGTTAAAATTAAAAAGCGGAAATTTTTGTGCAAAATTGACCGCTCTTTGTGAAAGGATTAACCGCCGACTCGCTGGATTAGACGATCCATACCACTCTCATCATAACCTTCTTCATATTGGTCTTCATCAACGGTAAAGTTTTGCATGCTACGTCCAGCAGTACAGCCATATTGTTCCAGTTTTCCTTTCGTAAAGTTGCTACGAAATGCGGATGAATGGTTATTTAAACTGATCACACCGATGGTAGAGTGATTACATGGATTTTTATTCACAAAGACTAAATTATAGCCAGATTCGCGAATATAACCCGTTTTATTAATTGCCGCATCAAACACTTCTTCACGCACTAATTTATTGGTGTTTTTGACGAAAACACTGCGTCCGCCAGCTTGAATGAAGGCACTTGGCATATTCGAGAGGTTTTTGATTTGTGCTTTGTTAAGAGAGTATTTAGCCAATTTAACCAGATCCATCACACTTGAAATGTTACTGTCAGATAAACCTGAGCTATCTGAAAAGCGGGTAGAGCGCATACCTAATTCTCTCGCTTTCTCATTCATTTTTTGGATAAATTGCAAACGACTCATGCCCGCAGAGCGAGAAAGTGCATGGGCAGCATAGTTATCAGAATGAACGAGCATTGCTTTTAACAATTCATTACAAGAAATTGGCGTATATTTAGGTAATTTTGTATGAGTGCCTTTGATGTAATCGAAATCATCGTCTGTAATTGAGGCTGTACAGTTTATGTTTCGATTATTTTCAAGAAACACATTCGCCGTCATTAACTTGGTGACGGATGCGATAGGTTGCACATGATTCGGTGAGCTACTTTCGAGCACGCGATCATGGGTGAAATCATACACGACATAAGATTGTGCCGTTGCCATTGCTGGCACTAAACACAATACAGAAAGAACTTTTTTTAACATATCTTTTAATATAGCCAACTCAGAGAATAAAACGAAGTGCACATTCTATCAGTTTTTGTAGGGGTTTGGGATATATGAAAGATAAAAAATTCGAAGTTTTTTTACCGCACTTTTCCCTTTCATTTTTTTGATTTTTGCGATGTGGATCGCAAATAAGTGCGGTCGAAATTTTCGTTGTTTTTTTAAATCTGCTAGCTTATCTGTCGGTAAATCTGTAAAATCTCGGCTCATTTTTAATATGCGAATTTTTTGTTGCTCAATTCTGAGTAACATCATCGCCGTAATGTGTAATAACGAGGCTTTATGTTAGAACAACCCCTTTCATCCGAAACGAATACAAAAAAGATTAACTTAATGGATTTAACGCGTCAGCAGATGCGTGAGTTTCTTGCTGAATTAGGCGAGAAACCATTTCGTGCGGATCAATTAGTGAAATGGATTTATCATTTTGGCGAAGATAACTTCGACAATATGACTAATATTAATAAAAAATTACGAGAAAAATTAAAAGCGGTCGCTGAAATTAAAGCGCCAGAAGTGGCGGTTGAGCAACGCTCTGCAGATGGCACCATTAAATGGGCGATGCAGGTAGGTGAACAGCAAGTTGAAACGGTCTATATTCCTGAAGCAGATCGCGCAACGCTTTGTGTCTCTTCTCAAGTAGGCTGTGCGTTAGCTTGTACTTTTTGTTCGACAGCACAGCAAGGCTTTAACCGTAATTTAACGGTGTCTGAAATTATTGGGCAGGTTTGGCGTGCATCAAAAATTATCGGTAATTTTGGTGTGACGGGTGTTCGTCCGATTACCAATGTGGTGATAATGGGCATGGGTGAGCCATTACTAAATGTGGCCAATGTTGTACCCGCGATGGAAATTATGCTGGATGATTTCGCGTATGGGTTATCTAAAAGACGCGTGACGTTATCCACTTCTGGTGTCGTGCCAGCACTTGATATGCTGCGCGATAAGATTGATGTGGCATTAGCGATTTCACTTCACGCACCGAACGATGAGTTGCGCGATGAAATTATGCCGATCAATAAAAAATATAACATCAAAATGTTGATGGATTCGGTGCATAGATACTTAGAAGTATCAAATGCTAACCATGGTAAAGTGACTATTGAATATGTGTTATTAGATCATGTGAATGATGGCACAGAGCATGCGCATCAATTAGCCAAAGTATTAAAAAATACCCCATGTAAAATTAATTTGATCCCATGGAACCCATTCCCAGAAGCGCCTTATGGTAAAAGCTCAAATAGCCGTGTCGATCGTTTCCAAAAAACATTAATGGAATACGGCTTTACGGTGATTGTGCGCAAAACCCGTGGTGATGATATTGATGCGGCTTGTGGTCAGTTGGCGGGCGATGTAATCGACCGAACCAAACGTACAGCAATGAAACGTAAGTTTGGCGAAGGTATTGACGTAAAAGCTGTTAACTAAGCTAAATATAGCAATACTTGTAAAGGGAAAATGGCCCGAGGAAGAGTGATAAGATAGAGGAGTGATAAGATGAAATTAATCCCAATTAACATTCTAAGTGCGGTCATTTTTCCTTTTGTTTTTTCTGCTTGCGTCTCTCAGTCTTCTGTTGATTTTAATAAACAACAAGCAGCAAAAGCGCGCGTTGAATTGGCATTAGGTTATCTGCAACAAGAGGATTTTGTTCAAGCAAAACTGAATTTAGATAAAGCCCTTGAGCATGATGACCGCTATTACCTTGTGCACTCAGCACTTGCGCATTTTTATCAATTACAAGGCGATACGGAAAAAGCGAAGCAAGCTTATTTACAGGCGATTAAGTTAGACGATAAGCAAGGGGATGTGTATAACAACTTTGGTGCATTTCTATGTGGGCAAGGTGAGTTTGAACAAGCTTATTCACAATTTAATGCAGCACTTGCAGCACCGAACTATTATCATCAAGCCGATACTTACGAAAACATAGCACTTTGTGCTTTTGCCGGGAAACAAACCGATGTTTATCAACAAGCGTTGGAGAAATTGCGCCAAGTTGATCCTTCTAGAGCGGAAAAGCTCCATTCACTCAAATAATCATTGCCAAAAGCCCCTTTCGACTTTAGAATTTAGTTTTTTGTTGCTATTTCTTTATTTTATACCTATGAATACAATCCTTGAACAAACCGAAAAAACAGATACCTCCTTTGGGGATAAACTTCGTCAAGCTCGCGAAGCATTAAATCTATCTTTAGAAGATGCAGCAAAGGCAATTTCTTTACGCCCAAGTATTTTGGAACAATTAGAAAATAATGAATTTGTCCAAAAAAATGTGCCATCAACCTTTATGAAAGGGTATGTGCGTAGTTATACGAAATTTTTACGTATTCCTGAAAGCGAATGGGTGCATTTGACCTTTGGTGAGGCATATAAAAACGATTTAGGTAAAAATGCACGTGTGACGCGTTCAGTAAACCAATACTCTTCTCATAGTCGTTGGGTCGGCACACTTACAACCATTATTTTACTCGCGGCAGTTGGAATGACAGGCTTATGGTGGTGGCAAAATTATCAAAAATCAAACGAAGAACGTGATAATTTAGTGCAAACCTACGTTGAAAAAGAAAAAACAGTCGCGGCAAATAGCCAGCCTGCTACGTCAAATCATGAAACTGCGCCAGTAGCGGAAGCAATAAATAATGCCGCTGTTGAATCTGTGGTTTCAAAGACTCAAGAAAATCAAGCTCAAACAGTAAACGCAGAAGTTTCAACCTCAGCAACTTCAGCACCTACTGTTGAACAAGCTCAAGCATCTGTTGTGGAACAAACGTTACCTAACACAGAACCAACAACAGAGTCAACCGTACCAGATGCGCAAAGTGCGGTTGAAAACCCCGCTATTTCTGAAGCACCAACTACAGTGAAAGGTGATCTCGTTATTGAGATTACCCAAAATTCAAGCTGGATTAGTGTGAAAGACCAAAACCGTAAAGTATTAGCGCAAAAAGAATATAAACAAGGTGAAACCTTAACCTTTAATGGTGACGAATACGCCTTGATTATCGGTGCGCCGGGTAACGTTCGCATTACTTATAAAGGCAAAGCGTATCCGCTTACAGTTGATGGCCGTGTGGCTAAATTTAAATTACCAAAACCTTAACGAATAATTTACGAAAGAATGTCAGCAGTAAAACCTACTATCAAGCGTCGTGAATCGACAAAAATTTATGTGGGCAATGTACCAATCGGTGGTGATGCACCAATTGCCGTACAATCCATGACAAATACTCGCACAACTGATGTTGAAGCGACCGTTGCGCAGATTAAATCATTGGAACGTGTCGGCGCAGATATTGTGCGTGTTTCTGTACCAACTATGGATGCCGCCGAAGCCTTTAAAATCATTAAACAGCAAGTGAATGTGCCATTAGTGGCGGATATTCATTTTGACTATCGTATCGCATTAAAAGTGGCTGAATATGGGGTGGATTGCTTACGTATTAATCCAGGCAATATCGGTCGTGAAGATCGTATTCGAGCAGTAGTTGATTGCGCACGCGATAAAAATATCCCGATTCGTATTGGTGTCAATGCAGGTTCATTAGAAAAAGATATTCAAGAGAAATTTGGCGAGCCAACACCAGAAGCCTTATTAGAATCAGCCTTACGCCATGTTGAGATATTGGATCGTTTAAACTTTGATCAATTTAAAGTGAGCGTAAAAGCATCCGATGTCTTCCTTGCAGTGGAATCTTACCGTTTATTGGCAAAAGCTATTAAACAACCATTGCATTTAGGCATTACGGAAGCGGGCGGTGCACGTGCAGGAGCAGTGAAATCTGCAATTGGTTTAGGTATGTTGTTAGCGGAAGGTATTGGTGATACCTTGCGTGTCTCTTTAGCCGCCGATCCTGTAGAAGAAATCAAAGTTGGTTTTGATATTTTGAAATCGCTACGTATTCGTTCTCGCGGGATTAACTTTATTGCTTGCCCAACCTGCTCTCGTCAAGAGTTTGATGTTATCGGCACGGTGAATGCACTGGAACAACGTTTAGAAGATATTATCACTCCAATGGATGTGTCTATTATTGGTTGTGTGGTAAATGGCCCGGGTGAAGCATTAGTGTCAGACCTAGGTGTTACTGGTGGTAATAAGAAAAGTGGCTATTATTTAGATGGCGAGCGTCAAAAAGAACGTTTTGATAACGACGCGATTATTGACCAATTAGAAGCAAAAATTCGTGCCAAAGTTGCACAACAAGATCCAAAAAATCGAATTATTTAAGGAAAACTCGTGGCAAAAAATATTCAAGCAATTCGTGGGATGAACGACTGCTCCCCAACTGAATCTCCACTTTGGCAATGGATTGAAGGGCAGGTTCGCCAAATTTTAAGCAGCTACGGCTATTCAGAAGTGCGTATGCCAATCGTAGAAAGCACACCATTATTTGCTCGTGCAATTGGTGAAGTCACAGATGTTGTTTCAAAAGAAATGTACACATTCTGGGATAATGATGAACAATTAACACTTCGTCCAGAAGGTACGGCAGGATGCGTGCGTGCTGCGATTGAACACGGTTGGATTTACAACAATGAACAACGTTTATGGTATATGGGACCGATGTTCCGCCATGAACGTCCACAAAAAGGTCGTTACCGTCAATTCCACCAAGCAGGTGTAGAAGTATTTGGTATCGCAACCCCTGAAATTGATGCTGAGTTAATTATTTTAACGGCATGTTTGTGGAAAGCGTTAGGTATTGAGCAACATGTATCTCTTCAATTAAATTCGATTGGTTCATTAGAAGCACGTGCAAACTATCGTTCTGCATTAGTGGCCTTCTTAGAAAATCACCAAGATTTAATGAGCGAAGAAGAGAAAGAACGTCTTGTAAAAAATCCATTACGTATTTTGGATACTAAAAATCAAGCATTACAAGATGTATTAGACGGAGCGCCAAAATTATTGGATTATTTAGACGATGAAAGTCGCGAGCATTTTGCACAGTTATGCGGTCTATTAGATGCGGTTGGTATTCAATATGAAATTAATCCAAAATTGGTTCGTGGTTTAGATTATTATAATAAAACTGTATTTGAATGGGTGACATCAGCATTAGGTGCGCAAGGTACTGTATGTGGTGGTGGACGTTATGACGGCTTAGTTGAACAACTTGGTGGCCACGCAACAAGTGGTGTTGGTTTCGCAATGGGCTTAGAGCGTTTAGTATTGCTCGTTCAAGAAGTGAATAAATCGATTCCGGTAAAAAGTGCGGTAGATATTTACGTTGTTTATCAAGGTGAAGGTACAACATTAGCCGCATTCAAACTAGCGGAAAAAATTCGCTCAGAATTACCGCACTTAAGCACCATGTTGCATTGCAGCGGTGGTAACTTTAAAAAACAATTTAAACGCGCAGATAAGTCTGGTGCTACTCTAGCCCTTGTACTTGGCGAAAGTGAAGTGCAAAATAATCAAGTTGTGGTAAAACACTTACTTGGCGCAGAAGAGCAGCAAACCATTGATGTGGACAATTTGATTGAACATGTGAAAGCCCAATTTTAATTTTAGAAGGATAGGAAAATGGCATATACCATTGAAGAAGAACAAGAACTGAACCAGTTAAAAGAATGGTGGAAAGACAATGGCAAAACCATTATTGCCGCTTTTATTCTTGGCGTAGGCGGGATGTTGGGCTGGCGTTATTGGCAGTCTTATCAAGCCAATCAAATTATGCAAGCGTCTGCTGAATATGATGCTCTAGTTTATACTGCGAACAAAGATGCCGCCGCACAACAAGCTAAAGTGGCTGAATTTGTGAAAGCACATGATAAAACTAGCTATGCGGTATTTAGCTTATTCGATGAAGCAAAAGGTTTTGTTGCAAAACAAGATTACGCCTCTGCTGAAAATAGCTTAAAACAAGCGATTGCTCAATCACAAGATGATATCTTAACTTCTCTTGCAGCGCTTCGTTTGTCTGCCGTGCAATTCCAACAAGGTCAATTTGATGCAGCATTAGCAAGTCTAAATCAAGTGAAAAGCCAAGGCTTCAGTGCGCGTAAAGATCTTTTAGCGGGTGATATTCAAGTCGCAAAAGGAGATGTGAATGGTGCTAAAGCAAGCTTTGAGAATGCACAAAAAAGCGGTAACCCGTTAGAAAAACAAATGGCGCAGATGAAATTAAATAATCTGTAATATTTTAATTAGCCCGAATTGCTCGGGCTTTTTTATTGGATTTTTGATCTTATGATTCAGAAACCTATTGTGCCGCCACCCATCATTTTTATTAGCTGTGCACTTATCATGGCATATTTGCCTAATCCTTATCCACTCGAAATCAATGTATTAGCAGTTTATTTGATTATATCGGTTTCTTCTGCCATCGCTTTTTTTAGCCTTTGGCAATTCTATAAAAGTAAAGCGAATATTAATCCAATTCACTTAGAAAAAAGTAATGTGTTTGTGGTAAATGGTATCTATCGTTTTAGTCGTAACCCTATGTATTTAAGCCTATTGGGCTTGTTAGTAGCATGGGCAATTTATTTGCAAAGTGCGGTCAGTTTTTTAGGCGTTTTTCTATTTATTTATCTCATCACACAATGGCAAATAAAACCTGAAGAATACTGGCTAGAGAAGAAGTTTGGTGAGTCTTATTTGGCTTATAAGAAAAAAGTCAGACGTTGGATTTAACCAATAAAAAAATCGCCTAAAAATAGGCGATTTTTTTTATATTTTGAGAAGCTATTATTTAGCTGCACATCCGCAATCTGCTAATTTTTTAGCAAAACGATCTGCAACGAAATCCCAGTTTACGACGTTCCAGAATTCTTTGATGTAGTCTGGACGACGGTTTTGGAATTTCAAGTAGTAAGCGTGTTCCCAAACGTCTAAACCTAAAAGAGGGAAACCTTCACAACCTGCAATTTCTTTACCCATTAATGGAGAATCTTGGTTTGCGGTAGAGACAACAGATAATTTACCTTGGTTGATCACTAACCATGCCCAACCAGAACCGAAACGAGTCGCCGCCGCTTTTTCAAATTCAGCTTTGAAGTTTTCTACAGAACCGAAATCACGTTCGATAGCTGCTTTTAAATCACCTTGTAAAGAGGTGCCTTTTTTCAATGATTTCCAGAATAAGCTGTGGTTTGCGTGACCGCCTGCGTTGTTACGTAATGCAGTACGTTTTTCAGCTGGGATTTTGTCTAATAGGCTGATTAATTGACCTGAGCACATTTCAGAAAATTCAGCAGGTAAAGTTTCTAACACCGCGTTTGCATTGTTTACATAGGCTTGGTGGTGTTTAGAGTGGTGAATTTCCATTGTTTGTGCATCAAAATGTGGTTCTAACGCATCATAAGCGTAACCTAATTCAGGTAGAGTATAAGACATAATATGTTCCTTTTTTAAATGAAGTTAAGGTAATGTTTTTGATAAAACAACATCAAAAAGTAGTTAAATAGTAGCAGAAAATTTGATTTAGATCAGTAAATCTTTTAATTATTTGATTATCCGATGAATAGACTAGAAAAGCTTAATTTGTTTTAAATCAATAAACACACCGATCTACTTCTAAATAGTTATACCTTTTAGCCCTTAAAATCTCGTCAAAATTTCCCCTTGTGGTAGAATACCCGCTGATTTTTCACAAGATTTTATTTTTAAGGCTGAGACTATGTTTCCTGCTCATCAACTTCAATTAGAACAATTAGCGTGCCAGCGTGGCGATCGTGTATTGTTCACTGATCTTTCACTGCAATTTCAAAGCGGTGATTTTGTGCAAATTGAAGGACACAATGGTATCGGCAAAACAAGTTTATTACGGATTTTAGCCGGCCTTGCACAGCCTGTAGAAGGTAAAGTGCGATGGAATTCAGACGAAATTACAAAACAACGCGAAGAATACCATCATCAGCTACTTTATCTCGGCCATCATTCTGGTGTGAAACCTGAATTAACGGCATGGGAAAATTTAAAATTTTATCAGCAGATTAGTCAAAGCCAGCAAGGCACCGATATTTTATGGGATGTGCTGGAAACAGTGGGCTTACTTGGACGTGAAGATTTACTGGCTGCCCAACTTTCAGCTGGTCAGCAAAAGCGCATTGCCTTGGCGAGATTATGGATCTCTGAAGCGCCACTTTGGATTTTGGATGAACCTTTTACAGCAATAGACAAAAAAGGGGTTGAAGTTTTGACCGCACTTTTTGAAAATCATGCAAAAAAAGGTGGAATGGTGATTTTAACAAGCCACCAAGAAGTGCCAAGTACACTATTGAAAAAAATCAATCTTGCTGATTATAAATATAACTCTTAGATTTTTATGATATTTTTACAGATTATAAAGCGTGAGCTGAAGATTGCGACCCGTAAACAAGCGGAAATATTGAACCCGCTTTGGTTCTTTTTAATCGTGATCACGCTATTTCCATTGGTGATTGGGCCAGATCCTAAGTTACTTTCTCGCATTGCACCCGGGGTTGCTTGGGTGGCAGCATTGCTTTCTGCGTTGCTGTCTTTTGAGCGCTTATTCCGAGATGATTTTATTGATGGCTCTTTAGAACAATTGATGCTCACGGCTCAACCTTTAGCGCTAACGTCACTCGCAAAAGTTGTTGCACACTGGCTATTAACTGGTTTGCCGTTGATTTTACTTTCACCTATTGCGGCTTTATTACTTTCGTTGGAAGTAAATATTTGGTGGGCGCTGGTGGTCACTTTGCTAGTGGGAACACCAATTTTAAGCTGCATTGGCGCGATTGGCGTGGCATTGACGGTAGGATTACGTAAAGGTGGCGTATTGTTAAGTTTACTTGTGGTACCATTATTTATTCCGGTTTTAATTTTTGCTTCAGCAATTTTAGATGCCGCCGCGTTAAATCTCCCTTATGGCGGACAGCTTGCTATTTTAGGTGCAATTTTGGCTGGCGCGATAACGTTGTCGCCTTTTGCTATTGCCGCTGCACTACGAATTAGTTTAGATAATTAATCACTATTACGGTGAAAGTGCGGTCAGATTTTTAACTGTTTTTTATTTTTTGGAATTAAGGATCTTTTATGTGGAAGTGGTTACATCCTTACGCAAAACATGAAACCCAATATCATTTATGTTGCAAATTAAGCCCATTTTTTGGTGTGATTGCGGTTTTATTATTGGCTGTTGGCATCGTGTGGGGCTTAGCTTACGCACCGGCTGATTATCAGCAAGGCAATAGTTTCCGAATTATGTATGTTCATGTGCCGGCAGCAATTTGGTCAATGGGGGTATATGGTTCGATGGCCGTAGCTGCCATTATTGCATTAGTTTGGCAAATTAAAGCCGCTCATCTTTCAATGATAGCCATGGCACCGATCGGTGCAATGTTTACCTTTATTGCGTTAGTCACAGGCGCAATTTGGGGTAAACCAATGTGGGGAACCTGGTGGGTGTGGGATGCACGTTTAACTGCTGAACTGATTCTTTTCTTCTTATATATCGGTGTATTAGCCCTTTACTCTGCATTTTCTGATCGTGCAGTGGGCGCAAAATCAGCGGGTATCTTGTGTATTGTTGGTGTGGTGAATTTACCAATTATTCACTTTTCCGTAGAGTGGTGGAATACTTTACACCAAGGGGCAAGTATCACGAAGTTTGAAAAACCTTCGATTGCAACGCCGATGTTAATTCCACTGATTTTATGTATTTTTGGATTTTTATTTTTATCCATTTGGTTTACGCTCGTGCGTTATCGCGTTGAATTGCTAAAAGAAGACAGTAAACGTCCATGGGTAAAAGAGTTAGCAAGTAAGCTGAAATAGTTTTTTATTTTTATTTTAGGGAGCGGAAAATGTTTTTCCAAAGTTGGAGTGATTTTATCAATATGGGAGGCTATGGTTTTTATGTGTGGCTTTCCTATGGCATTAGCCTCGTGGCAATGATCATTTTGGCGATACAAAGCGTCAAGGGGCGTAAGACAGTATTAAAAGAAGTGTTACGCGAGCAACAACGTGAAGCTCGTTTAAACCAAGCAAATAAAGGAAATACGCTATGAATCCAAGACGTAAATCAAGACTTTCGATCATCATCTTTGTGATTTTAGGTATTTCAATTGCGACAGGTTTGGTGCTTTATGCACTTCGCCAAAATATTGATTTATTTTATACCCCTTCGGAAGTTGTAGAAGGGAAAGACGGAAATCCTGATCAAAAACCTGAAGTTGGGCAACGTATTCGTGTTGGTGGTATGGTGGTTGAAGGCTCTGTTAGTCGAGACCCGAAAAGTCTCAAAGTTCGCTTTGATGTGAATGATATTGGTCCATCAATTACAGTAGAGTACGAAGGTATTCTGCCGGATCTTTTCCGTGAGGGACAGGGTATTGTGGCGCAAGGTGTGTTAAAAGAACCAACCTTATTAGAAGCAACAGAAGTGCTTGCTAAACATGATGAAAATTATGTGCCGCCAGAATTAGGTGAGAAAATGCAGAAAATGCATAAACCAATGGGGGCAGAACTAAAAGGCGAGAGTGAAGCCGATCGTCGTTATAAAGAAACCCAGCAAAAATCGCAAGAAGGTCGCTAATGATTGCTGAATTAGGAAATTATGCGCTTGCTTTAAGTCTTGCCGTTTCATTCTTTTTAGCCATTCTCCCATTATGGGGAGCTGAAAAAGGTCATCCTCAACTTATGTCATTGGCTC
>ERZ773131.745-NODE-745-length-26491-cov-19.406189_pt1 | contig 26491 bp, 20 predicted proteins | sample MGYA00511082_ERZ773131 | MGnify/ENA primary metagenome ERZ773131 (study PRJEB29015, sample SAMEA2737813) | human gut metagenome | biome: human gut; feature: human-associated habitat; material: faeces | place: China | collected 2012 ... | reverse complement strand
AGCAGCTGCCGCACCTCGCTCGCCGTATCGGCACTTAGAATTATGCGGTATTGCCGTAGCTTTCAGGCGTGCCTTGCGCAGCAAACAGCGCTGCGGTTTACCCAAAAAAACAGCACCTTACCCCTTGCGGGGCAAAGTGCCGTGCGAAAGCATGTGGGTGTGATCAACACCGTTACACAAACTGGTTGCGGCTGGCGTTGTATTCATAGCCAACATCGGCCAGTTTTGCGCAAATGGCATCCTTATCGGCGTCCTGATCGGCACACAGGGCATCCAGGCTTGCGTAATGATCCCGCAGCTGGGTGTTGATATAACTGAGCAGGATGATTGGGTCAGCTGGCAGCATAGCAACCTCCTAAGGCGTATCTGATCAGATACATCCTGATAAAAATCAAAAAAGCACTGCCAAGGCAGCCCCTGACAGCAACGGGAACCCGCTTATAAAAAGCACGCAAAAATGCCGGCCACCAACTGTGACCGGCAATTTTTTGCGTCTTGATCAGACCGCGCGGGTAACCTTACCCGAACGCAGGCAGCGGGTGCAGGCGTAGATATACTTCGGGGAACCATCCACAACCGCTTTCACGCGCTTGACGTTGGGGTTCCAGGTACGATTGCTCCGACGATGGGAGTGGGAAACCTTGATGCCGAAAGCGACACCCTTGCCACAACATGCACATTTGGCCATTCTGCTTGCACCTCCTTTAACATAGCTGTACTATAATAGCAAATCTTAAGCCAAAATGCAATACCCTTTTTGAAAAAATCCGTAAAAAATCCGCAGAAACGGTACATTTCTTCAAAAACAGGCGCAAAGTGTCCCGCTGCCCTTGTTTTGGGGCGGATTGTACGGTATAATACTTTAAATAATTACCCGTATGTGCCTGTGTGGCCTGCTATGCGGTATGCTGAGGTTTTTATGAATCATTTTGCCCTCAATGGCGTGATCTCCCCGCAGGAGCTGTATTATTACGCTCTGCGCGCCGTGGCCATGCTGATCGTCATCCCGTTCCATGAATCCGCCCACGCGCTTATCAGCTGGAAATTGGGCGATTCCACCGCCAAGGATATGGGCCGCCTGTCCATGAATCCGCTGCGCCACTTTGACCCGCTGGGCGCTTTGTGCATGATTGCGGCCGGGGTCGGGTGGGCAAAGCCGGTTGGCATCAACCCCACGCGCTTCAAAAATCCCAAACGGGGGATGGCTGTTTCCGCCGCGGCGGGGCCGCTCTCCAACTTTTTGCTGGCCTATGCGGCCATGCTGCTCTATAAAGTGGTATATTATGCCTGCGGCGGCGCGGCGCCCCAGCTGGTGCTGGATTTCCTTTATGTTCTGATCAGCATGAACATCAGCCTTGGCGTGTTCAACCTGATCCCTGTACCGCCGTTTGACGGCAGCCGCATTGTGTTGCTGTTCTTGCCGCAAAAAATGTATTTTCAGGCCATGCGGTATGAAAAATACATCATGGGCGTTGTGCTGCTTCTGGTGTTCTTTGGCCTGCTCAACACCCCGCTCAATCTCTGCGTAAACGCGGCGTGGCGTTTGCTGCTGAACCTGACCGGCTTTGTGGAACTGCTGTTCGGCATTGCCTGATGGCACATCTCAATTTAAGTAAGGAACGATATCCGCTGTTTTATGGAAACACTTACCTTTAAGCTACAGGAAGATAATTTTGAAGGTCCGCTGGATTTGCTGCTCTATCTGGTTGGCAAAAATAAAATGAACCTCTATGATATCAATATCATGGAACTCATTGAGCAGTATACTGCCGCCATCCAGACCATGCAGGCCGATAAGCTGGAAGTCTCCAGCGAATTCATTGATATGGCCGCGCACCTGGTTCAGATGAAAAGCGCCCTGTTGCTGCCACGCAGCCCTGAAGCGGAACGCATGAAAGCGGAGCTGACCGGCCGTCTGATCGAGTACAGCACCTGCAAGCAGGTGGCGGCGGAGTTGGGCAGCCGTGCGCGGGATTTGTACACCGCGGTGCGCCAGCCCCAAAAACCGGAAGGCCCGGCGGAATATTCCCGCAAACAGGATCCCGACCGGCTGGTGCAGGCGTGGTTCAGCCTGATGGGCCGCAGCCAGCGCCGCAAAAAGCCCACCCAGGAGCGGTTTGAACCGTTGGTCACCGCGCCGTTCGTATCGGTGGCAAGCCGTGTGGCCCACATGCTGCGCGGTATGCTGAAAGGTACGCTGTGCCGCATGGGCCAGCTGTTCAGCCCGCAGGAAAGCCGCAGCACCAATGTGGCAACGTTCCTGGCGCTGCTGGAATTGATCCGCGCCGGGCGTGTGCGGCTGGATGAAACCGGAACCCTGACGATGGACCGCACCCGCCGCCCGCGCAACAAACAAAACCAACCCACAGGAAAGGAGGCCGCAGCCGATGCCGATCACACAGCGCAATAAAATTGGCATGCTAGAAGCCATGCTGTTTGCCAACGCCGAACCGGTGGAAACCGACCGCCTGGCCGAAGCCATGCGCGCCGACCCGGCAGAGGTGCTGACCCTGCTGGAAAAGCTGCAAAAGCGCTATGATGAAACCGAAAGCGGCCTGATGCTGCTGCATTTTGACGGCGACCGCTGGCAGATGGCGACCCGCCCGTATTATGGCGAGGTGGTCAAGCGCATTTTGGATACCCGCCGCAACGCGCCGCTTTCGCCCGCTGCGCTGGAAGTTCTGGCTATTATCGCCTATAACCAGCCGGTCAGCCGCAGCTTCATCGAGCAGGTGCGCGGCGTAGATTCCTCTTCCACCGTGTCCAAGCTGATGGAACGTGGACTGATTGAGGAAGCTGGCCGCCTGGATCTGCCCGGCAAGCCGGTGGCGTTCCGGGTGACGGATACCTTTTTGCGGGTGTTCGGCCTTGGCAGTCTGGCCGACCTGCCCCCGCTGCATGACGACCCCCAGAAAGAAGAAGAACTGCCGGTGCAGCAAACCCTGGAGGAACTGCAATGAGCGCCGTGTTGGCGGTTGTGCTGATGGTGCTAAAAATAATCGGCATGATTTTGCTGGCACTGCTTTTGCTTTTGCTGTTGGCGCTGCTGCTGCCTGCGGGCATTCACTTCCGTTGGAGCCATATCGGCGGCCTGCGTTTACAGCTGTGTTACGGCCCGCTGCACTTTACCCTGTACCCGCGCAAAGCGGATGAAGAGGGAAAAAAGGCAGAACCGAAGGCAGAAACAAAGCAAGGGAACACGCCCAAAACCGAGCCGACTTCCGCCGCACCGCCCAAGCCAACCCCGCCGCCTGCAAAAGCGGAACTGCCCGCACAACCTACAATGGAAAAGCAGATGGAACCCACAGAAGCAAAGCCCGCAAAAGCGCCGGAAGAACCCCAAAAAGCAGAACCGGCCCCGCCCGCTGAAAAGGAACAGGGAAAACCAAAAGCACCGGAAACATCCCCGCAGCCGGAACAGGCAGTACCAAAACCAAAAGCCAAATCTGCCCCGGCCAGCCAACCGGGAACCGCCGCTGCCCATGCCCCGGCAGCGGAAACACCTGCCGCAGAACCACAGCCGGAAGAAGATACCGGCCTTGTGGACCGCATCAAAGCGGCAGTCAGGGCGGACCCTGTTGGCTATGTGCGGCACCTGTTCAGCGTGCTGCGCGCCAGTGTGGGGCCGCTGCTGCGCGGCTTCCGCGTCAGCAAGCTGAATGTGATCTGGACGATAACAGGGGAGACCGCCGCAGAAACGGCCATCCTGTACGGCCAGACGCTGACCACCCTCAACACCATCCTGGCAATCGCACAGGACCACATTAAAATACAGGCGGATCAGCTCTGGCTGGAGGCTGATTACACCGGCAGCGCCAAACAGCAGCGTGTGGTTTCGCTCAAACTGCTGCTCTGCCCGCTGCTGGCACTGGTTACAGTGTTGTGCTTTATGTGGCATGCTTGGCATGACCCGCAGCTGCTGCCCCCAAAACACCCCAAATACAATACACCTGAAACAGAACAGGGAGGTAATTTATAATGGCAGAACATCCGATTGAAGGCATGATGGGCGTTACCATGGAAAAAATCCGCCAGCTGGTGGATGCCAATACCATCATTGGCGAACCGATCACGGTGGATGGAGCAACCATCATCCCCATTTCCCGCGTTACCTTTGGCTTTGCCTCCGGCGGCTCTGATGTTGGCGCAAAAACCAACAAGCAGATGTTTGGCGGCGGCACCGGCGCGGGCGTTTCCATTGCACCCATCGCGTTTTTGGTGATCAGCGGCGGCAATGTGCGCACCATCCAGCTGGTGGAACATGTCAGCCCGGTGGACAGCGCTATCAACGCTCTGCCGGACCTTGTGGACCGCATCAGCACTCTAATCAAAAAGGACAAGCCCGAAACCCCGCAGGAATAAGCGGACAGATTTCATTTTTCCCCAACCGGAACCCGGCCCAAAGCGGGCTGTTCAACTGAAATGCCGGGAGGACATTATCATATAAGCAAATCCACCCGGCGGATATTACCCTGATATTGGAAAGGAACACCATGGCAGAACAACGGATTCAAAAAGTACTCTCGGACCAGGGCGTGTGCTCCCGCCGCGCTGCAGAAAAATTGATTGATGAAGGCCGCGTCAAGGTCAACGGCCACCCGGTCACGCTGGGGGATAAGATGGACCCCGACTTTGATAAAGTCAGCATTGACGGCAAAAGCGTGCGCATTGTGCGCAAGCGCCAGTATACCTATCTGATGCTTAACAAGCCCCGCGGCTATATTACCACCGCATCGGACGAACGCGGCCGCAAGACCGTTATGGATCTGCTCACCGGCGTGGACCGCCGTGTGTATCCCATCGGCCGTCTGGATAAAGACAGCGAAGGCTTGCTGCTGCTGACGGATGACGGCGCATTTGCCAACCTGCTCACTCATCCTTCCGGCGGCGTGGGCAAGCTGTACCGCGTTACTGTGCGCCCCCGCGCGACCGAGGAACAGGTTGTCAAAATGTCCAGCGGCGTTGTGCTGGACGATGGTGTAAAAACCCAGCCCGCCGTCATCCATGTTGTGGTGGATGAACCCGGCCGCACGGTGTTGGAGATCACCCTGCACGAGGGCCGCAACCGCCAGATCCGCCGCATGTGCGAAGCAGTCGGCCTGGAGGTCATCCGCCTGAAGCGCAGCGCTGAAGGCCCGGTCAAACTGGGCATGTTGCAGCCTGGCGAATACCGCGAACTGAAAAAATCCGAAATTAGTGCCCTGCGCAATGCCGCGCTCAAGGCTGCCCCGGCCCGCAAAGCCGCCCCTGCCGCCGCCCGCCGCCCCGGCCCCATCAAGCACGACTAAGCAGGCTGAATCACAACATTCTATGCAAACAAACCGCTCCGCAAGGGGCGGCTTTGTCATAATTTTGGGCAAACCGTGCAGAAAAAAGCTGAAAAATAAGGCAAAACGCAAAACTTTTTGGCGCTTTCCACTTGTCTGCTTTTCGACGAAGTAGTATAATAAAGCCATATGGCATATGATAACCATCTTGCTCATTGAATAAACAGGAGGTCAATGTATGGCAGCTAATAAGCCAAGCAAGGAAGCAATCCTTGCAGCATTTTTTGATGAGGGGAACTATTCTCCTCTGTTTACTGACGGTGCCGTCAGCGCAGCGTTCGGCTGTGCCAATGGCCAAAGCGTTTATGCCGTTTACCAGAACGGGGAACCCGTTGGCGCGGCAGATCTGGATAAAACCACTCGCGTGCTGAAAATGGCCGCTGAGACCGGCAATCCCGTTGTAACGTTCTACAATTCTACCGGCGCTAAGCTGGAAGGCGGATTGGAGCTGCTGAACGCAAACTCCCGCCTGACCGCTGAGATCGCCCGCATCTCCGGCGTTGTGCCTCAGGTTGCCGTTGTTACCGGTACCTGCGCCGGCACCAGCGCTGTGCAGGCCGCCGCAGCTGATGTCTGCATCATGGCAGCTGACGCTGAGCTGTTCCTGACTGCTCCTTTCAATGCAGAGGACAAGGTCAAGGCTGCCGGCTCTGCTGAGTTTGCCGCCAAGGCAGGCGTTGCCGCTATCGTGGAAGAAGATGCCGTCAAGGCAGCTTCCGCCGCTGCCCGCGTTGTGGGTATGTTGCCGGCCAACAACCTGGCTGGCCCCGCTGTGTTTGATTTCGAAGCTCCCGCCGCTGCGCTCAACCTGGTCAAGTATGATGCCAAGAGCGCTGCCGAGGCTATTGCCGATGCAGGCAGCCTGACCGAGCTGTACGCTGGTTATGGCCGCAACATCTATACCGCACTTGGTTCCGTCAACGGCCAGGCTGTCGGTATCGTTGCTACCGCCAAGGGTACCCTGTGCCACAAGTGCACCGCTAAGGCAGCCCGTTTTGTGCGCCTGTGCGATGCTTACAGCATTCCCGTTGTGACTGTTGTCAACACTGAAGGCTTTGTCAAGAGCGAAGGCGACGACCAGGCTGGCGGCATCCGCCAGGCTGCCCGTATGGCTGGCGTTTATGCCGAAGCTACCACCGTTAAGGTCGCAATCCTTGCCGGTGAGGCTGTTGGCCCCATCTACACCGTCTTTGCAGCTTCCGCTGACTGGCGTATTGCTGTGGACGGCTGCACCGTTGCCCCGCTGGCACCGGAAACCGCCGCTACCGTTCTGTACAAGGACGAGATCTTTGCTTCTGACAACATCCAGCAGGCTACCAAGCAGAAGGCTGCTGCCTACAAGGCAGAGCAGTGCAGCGCAGTTGCCGCTGTTGCCAACGGCGCTGCCGATGCCGCTGTAAAGGCTGTCGATGTGCGTGCTGCTGCCGCACAGGCCCTGGATATGCTGGCCACCAAGCGCACCACCCGTTTGCCTAAGAAACACGGCAACATCACCCTGTAATATTTAAGGAGGATCCTTTTTATGAAAAACCTGACTGTTACCGTGAACGGCGTTGCTTACAACGTTACCGTTGAAGAAAACACCAACGGCGCTGCTCCTGCTGCTGCTCCGGCACCCGCCGCTGCACCTGCTCCGGCTGCTGCACCTGCCGCACCCGCTGCCGCTGGTTCTGTTCCTGTCAACGCTCCCATGCCGGGCACCATCCTGGACATCAAGGTCAAGGCAGGCGCTGCTGTTAAGGCTGGCGATGTTGTCATGATCCTCGAAGCCATGAAGATGGAAAACGAGATCAGCGCACCGCAGGACGGCACCATTGCCAGCATTGACGTTCGCAAGGGCGATACCGTCAACTCCGGCGATGTGCTGTACACCATGGGCTGATAAAGCGTAAACGATCCCGAACGTTAAAAAATGAGGTGAACGAGATTGGCTAAGAAACCTGTTAAGATTACCGAAGTCGTTCTGCGTGATGCGCATCAGTCTTTGCTGGCCACCCGTATGACGATGGATGAAATGCGTCCCATCCTGCCCGAAATGGACAAGATCCCGTACTTCTCTGTGGAGTGCTGGGGCGGCGCAACGTTTGACTCCTGCATCCGCTTTCTGGACGAAGATCCGTGGGAGCGTCTGCGCATCCTGCGTAAAGAACTGCCGCATCAGAAACTGCAGATGCTGTTCCGCGGCCAGAACATGCTGGGCTACCGCCCCTATGCTGACGACGCCGTTCAGTACTTTGTACAGAAGAGCGTTGCCAACGGCATTGATGTGATCCGTATTTTCGATGCTCTGAACGACCCCCGCAACCTGAAGACTGCCATCGAGGCAGCCAACAAGGAAAAGGCACATGTTCAGGCCTGCATCAGCTACACCCTGAGCCCGGTGCATAACAACGAGTATTTTGCCAAGTATGCCAAGACCCTGGAAGAGATGGGCGCAGACTCTATCTGCATCAAGGATATGGCAGGCCTGCTCAAGCCCTACACCTGCGCCGAGCTGGTGAGCGAGCTGAAGAAGACCGTCAGCATCCCTGTTGACATCCACAGCCATTACACCGCCGGTCTGGCCTCCATGTCCATCCTGAAGGGCATCGAAGCCGGTGCTGACATTGTGGATACCGCCATGAGCCCGCTGGCTCTGGGCACTTCCCATATGCCGACCGAAAGCCTGGTCGCCGCCCTGCAGGGCACCGATTATGACACCGGCCTTGACCTGAACCAGCTGAACGTTGTGCGTGCTTACTTCGCCAAACTGCGCGAAAAGTACATCGCCAACGGCCAGATCAATCCGAAGAGCCTGGGCGTTGATGCCAACACCCTGCTGTATCAGGTTCCGGGCGGCATGTTCTCCAACATGCTTAAGCAGCTCAAGGACGCTGGCAAGGAAGATAAGCTGGACGAAGTTCTGGCCGAAATCCCCCGCGTGCGTGAGGATGCCGGTTACCCGCCGCTGGTCACCCCGACCTCCCAGATCGTTGGCACTCAGGCTGTGTTCAACGTCATCATGGGCGAGCGCTACAAGATGGTCACCAAGGAGTTCAAGGGCCTGGTCCATGGCGATTACGGCAAGACTCCCGCTCCCATCAAGAAGGAATTCAGCGACTTTATTCTGAAGGGCGAAGAGCCCATTACCTGCCGCTTTGCTGATACCCTTGCCCCCGAAATGGACAAGCTGAAGGCCGAAGCTGCCAAGTATGCCATCCAGGAAGAGGACGTTCTGACCTACGCTATGTTCCCGCAGGTTGCTCCCAAGTTCTTCGAAAAGCGCAATGCCCGTATGCACGGTGTGGACGCTCTGCATGCTGACTATGAGAACAAGTCTCATCCGGTCTGATTCCAGCTACGCTGAATAAGCAATAAGCAACACCCGCAGGTGTAAGCCACTTGGCCGATCCCTGCGGGTGTTTTTGTATATTCGCTTTTTTGTCAGGCATAACTTGGGTGCGCATTTCAAATATCACATGGAACTAAGCCCAAAACGTACCCCCGTAGTAGTGTGTTAAGACTAAAACTTTACCTTTTTGCTCTATCTAAAAAATTAGAGCCGCTTCGTAACAAAGCCAAATGGAGAAAGTCTCCAAATCATAAAAAGTAAAGCTTTAGAATTACCACACTAGTAGGGGCACACATCGTGCGCCCGCTGCCTAAAAATTCACCGAAAAATCGGCCCCATGACGAGCGCCTCATAAATGCAAACCGCCGTCCCGCTAATCATTCTAAAATGTCACAATGCTACAAACGATTACGGACGATAAATAACGGCGAACCAACCGTACCCTAACCCAACGGCACTCCTTTATTCCTGTCCCAGCTTCCTCTCCAACGCATCAAACTGCTTTACAATCTCCGGGTCTGCCAGCTTGATGACCCTGCCGGAAAGATAGTGCAGCGTGTTTTCCTCCGGAATATTGCCAAAGGTCAGCCGCTGGGCACACAGTGCCTGCGTCTTAAACCCGGTTTTCTCGTTCATGTTGCGGTTGCCGTACTTGATGTCGCCCAGCACCGGGTGCCCCAGGTAAGCCAAGTGCGCACGGATCTGGTGCGTGCGGCCGGTAATCAGTCCAATGCGGCAGAGCGCAAACGGCCCAATGCAGCGGATCACCGTTACATCGGTGATGATTTTTTTGTACCCCTCGCTTTCATGGGCGTGAATGCGCACCTTGTTGCCTTTTTCGCTGTGCTGCAGCCAGGCAACATGCCGCCCGGCCGGCGGGGCACCGATGGTAATGGTCAGGTACTCTTTCTTCATCCAGTCATTGCGGATGATCTCGTTCATATCCCGCAGGGCCGTGTATTTTTTCGCGGCAATCACAAGCCCCTCGGTGCCGCGGTCCAGCCGGTTGCAGATGGCGGGTGCAAAGCGGTTTTCAGCCTTGGGGTCATATTCGCCGCTGGCCTGCAGCTGGGCACAAAAGGCATCCACCAGGTTGGCATCGCCGGTGCGGTCGCTGTGGCACAGCAGGTGGGCGGGCTTGTACAGCACCGCAATGTTTTCGTCCTGATAGATCACCTTGACCGGCGGCTGGCGGCGCGGCGGCTTTTTGACCGGGACCACCGGCTTTTCGGGGAAGAACTCATCGTTGATATACAGCTCGATCACATCACCGCTGCTCAGCCGGGTGTCCGCTTCACCGCGCTTGCCGTTCACCTTAATGCGCTTGTTGCGGAAACTTTTATACAGCAGGCTGCGCGGCATGTCCCTGGTCACGCTTTCCACAAAGCGGGAAAGCCGCACGCCGTTTTCGTTTTCGCCTGCGATAAACTTTTTCATGGGGGTCACATCCTCTTTGCAATCTTCAAACAATAGTATATAATAAGAACAGCCAAAGGTAAAGGATGTGCGCCCATGCCGGAAAAGAAAACCACCAATTCGATCCATGAAGAGCACCGTGCCCGCATGCAGGAGCGCGTTGCCCGCGATGGCTTAACCAGCCTTGCCGCGCATGAGGTGCTGGAATATCTTTTGTACTTTTCCATTCCGCGCCGGGATACCAACCCCTTGGCTCACCGTCTGATCCAGCATTTTGGCGGATTTTGCCAAGTGCTGGATGCCAGCGAGGAAGAATTGATGCAGGTGCAGGGCATTGGCCCCGCCAGCGCAAGACTGCTGCATTCCTTCCGGGATGTTGCCCGCTTTTACCAGATCCAAAAGCACAAGGAACACCCTGTTCAGCTGCGCAACGCTGAGATGTGCTGTGAGTATATCCGCCCGCTGTTCAGCGACCCCAAGAGGGAAGAGTTTTATATGATCGCCATGAATGACGATTATGTCCCGCTCAAAGAAATTTACATTGCATCGGGCATTCCCAACCGCGTGCAGTTTGATACCCATAAGCTGTTGCGGGATGCCGTTGCCAGCCAGTGTACCTGTGTTGTGCTGGCGCATAACCATCCGTCCGGTTTGGCGGCGGCTTCCAATGCGGATCTGCTTGCCACGCAGGCCATTATTCTGGCATTGGGCCAGGTTGGCATTGATGTGCTGGATCATGTGATTTTGACGCCTACCGACTGGTTCAGCATGGCAGAGCATGGCCGTGTGCCGCAGTATAACCCCAGTACCGGCCAACTGCTGTTTGCCGCCCGTGCCACCTGGCCGATGGAACCGGAGAAGCCCAAACAAATCAAGCGCTGAATGCGCCTCAAGCACAAAGCAAACCTGGCATGTCCCGCGGGCGCAAGGCAGCAGGGTTTGCCTTGAACCATACAAAACAAATAAAAAATGCCGCCCCGTAAAAGGGGCGGCAAAGCTATGCCGTTTGTGCGGCGCTATGTTAAGTTTAAGCTGCCAGCTTATGCTTCCGGGATCAGCACGCCGTACCCGCCATCAGCGCGGCGGTAAACGACCTGGATCTTGTCGTTCTCGGTGCTGTGATACAAGAAGAAGCTGTGCCCCAGCAGGTCCATCTGCAAAATGGCTTCCTCAGTGCTGCAGGGCTTCAGGGCAAAGTGCTTTTCGCGCACAATATCCATGCTTTCTTCCGGCTCGGTAGCGGGTATTTCCGCTGCCGCGGCGGTCAGCTTGGTGCCAAGGCGCTTGCGGTACTTTACCACACGGCGGGTCAGCAGATCGACGGCGTCGGCCAGGGCATCTTCCATGCGCTCATCCGTTTTTTCGGCGCGCATGGCCAGATCCTTGCTGCGCAGCATGATCTCAACGGTCTGCCCGCTTTTTTCTACCGCGACGGTAACCTGTGCCTGTGCTTCGTCAGGGAAAAACTTGTCCAGCTTCGCAAGCCTCTTTTCCGCATTTTCGATAAAGCTCGGTTTGAGCGTAACGCGACGGCCGGTACATGTAACTTTCATAGGACAACCTCCCTTTGTTTTGGGTGCCCAGCACCCTTGCCAGAAAGCCCGCTGCCAACTTGGCTTCATTTTCGACAGCTGCTTCCTGTACCTCTATTATAGCAAATCTATACAAAAAGTCAAAATGTTTTTGCAGGCAAATTAAAAATTTTGTAAAATGTTCACAACTTGCCGCACTCATCCAGAAAAGGACGAATTCATGGATAAATTTTCCGTTTTGCAGCAATACTTCGGCCACAGCAGCTTCCGCCCCGGTCAGGAACAGGTGGTGGATGCCATCGTTTCCGGCCAGGATGTCCTCGGCGTTATGCCCACCGGCGCAGGCAAATCTGTTTGTTACCAGGTTCCGGCCATGCTGATGCCGGGGCTTACGCTGGTCATTTCACCGCTGATTTCCCTGATGCAGGACCAGGTTGCCGCCCTGGAAGAGGAGGGCGTGCATGCTGCCTGCCTGAACTCCGCCCTGCCGGAAGGGCTTTACAGCACCATTCTGCGTGCCGCGCTGGAGGGGGACTATAAAATTCTATACGTTGCCCCGGAACGCCTGCTGACGGACAGTTTCTTATACCTTGCCATGCACGCCCGTATCGCTTTTGTGGCTGTGGACGAAGCCCACTGCGTGTCCCAATGGGGTCAGGATTTCCGCCCCAGCTACCTGAAAATTGCCGAGTTCATCTCCCGTCTGCCGTACCGCCCGGTCATTGGTGCGTTCACGGCAACGGCAACGGAACAGGTCAAGCAGGATATCATTGCCCTGCTGCAGCTCAACCAGCCTTTTACGCTGACCACCGGCTTTGATCGCCCCAACCTCTATTTTGGTGTGGCCCGCCCGCGGGATAAAGAACGTTATATTGAAGAATATATCCTCGACCACCGGGATCGCAGCGGCATTGTCTATTGCGCTACCCGCAAATCGGTAGAGTCCGTCTGTAAGGAGCTGCGATCCGTTGGCATTTCCGCCACCCGTTATCATGCGGGCCTTACCCCGGAGGAGCGCAGCAAAAATCAGGAAGATTTTGTCTATGACCGCAAGCGGGTCATGGTTGCAACAAACGCCTTCGGCATGGGCATAGATAAATCCAATGTCAGCTTTGTGCTGCATTATAATATGCCAAAAAATCTGGAAAACTACTATCAGGAAGCGGGCCGCGCCGGGCGCGATGGCGAGCGCGCCGAGTGCATCCTGCTGTTCTCCCTGGGGGATGTGCAGACGGCAAAGTATTTTATCCAGAACTCCCACGATAACGATGAGCTAACCCCTGAACAGGCCGAAGCCGCCGCCAGGCGGGACCGCGAGCGGCTGGACGTGATGGTGGGGTACTGCAAAACCACCCGCTGCCTGCGCAGCTATCTGCTGGATTATTTCGGCGAGCACCACACCGGCGGCTGCGGCAACTGTTCCAACTGCACCGGCGAGTTTGTGCAGACCGACATCACCACCGAAGCACAGAAGATCCTTTCCGGCGTGGCGCGCATCCAAAAGCGTTGGCCCGGCGGGCTGGGGGTTGTGGCGCTGGTGCAGATGCTGCGCGGCGCCAAGGATCAGAAAACCCTGGAGCGCGGGCTGGACCAGTTCCCGACCTATGGCATCATGCGGGATGTGCCGCCCCAGCGCATGCGCCTTTACCTGGATGCATTGCAGGAGCAGGGCTACCTGGCCGAAACCGGCGATGAGTTCCCGGTCATCACCCTGACAGCCAAGGCTCCGGCGGTGCTTTTCCACGGTGAGCAGGTTACCATGCAGGAGCGCGCCGCCACCGCGCAGGAAACCCAGGCCAAGCGCCGTGCTTCCCGCAAAAAGACGGCTGCCCGCACCGCACTTTCGGAAGCGGACGATTCGCTGCTGGCAAGCCTGAAAACCCTGCGCAGCGAACTGGCCCAGAAAAACCACGTTCCGGCATATATCGTGTTCAACAATGTCAGCCTGGACGAGATGGCCGAGCTTAAGCCGCGCACCATGGGGGATTTCCGCCGCATTTCCGGCGTCGGCGATGCAAAAGCTGCCAAATATGGTGAGGCATTCATTAAGCATATTGCCAAATGGGTGCGCGAACACTCGGAGGAAGAATAAGCCGAAATGCCGCTGCCGGATGCAGCCCCGGCAGCAGCGCATAAAAGGCATAAAAAGCCGCAAAATGCCTTTAGGCAATACCGCACAATTCCCGCCTGACGGCTTAAGCACCGCTCCGGCGGCTGCGGCACGGCATCTGCGTTGCCAAAATGCTCGATAATACACAAAGTATTATCTGCGCTTTTGGCTTAGCAGCTGCCGCACCTCGCTCGCCGTATCGGTACTTAGAATTATGCGGTATTGCCTTTACAATTAAAAAGATCTATACTATAATGAAACAACAGTAAGTTGTACAAGACGAACTTAAGTTGTAAATAAACGACCAACAGCAGGGGAGGTCCGCTATGCCGGAGCAACAGGAAAATCAAACCGAGGTGTTCCACCTCAAAGCACCGTTCAAACCGACTGGCGACCAGCCCCAGGCTATTGAAGCGCTGGTGCAGGGCCTGAAAGCAGGGGATAAAGGTCAAACTTTGCTGGGCGTTACCGGCTCCGGCAAAACCTTTACGATGGCCAATATCATTGCACAGTGCAACCGCCCCACACTGATTCTGGAACCAAACAAAACCCTGGCCAGCCAGATCTGCACCGAGATGCGCGGATTTTTCCCCGATGATGCGGTGGAATATTTTGTGAGCTATTACGACTATTACCAGCCGGAAGCCTACATCCCCTCCACCGATACCTATATTGAAAAAGACAGCGCCATCAATGATGAGATCGACCGCCTGCGCCATTCGGCCACGGCGGCACTGTCGGAGCAACGCAATGTTATCATTGTGGCGTCGGTTTCCTGCATTTATTCCTTGGGCGACCCTATCGATTACCGCAGCATGGTCATCAGCCTGCGCCCCGGTATGCAGATGGAGCGGGACGAGCTCTGCCGCCGCCTGGTCAAGCTGCAATATGAACGCAACGATATGAACTTTATCCGCAATAAGTTCCGCGTTCACGGCGATATTGTGGATATCCACCTTGCTTATAATGATGAATACGCCATCCGCGTCGAATTCTTCGGCGATGAAATCGACCGCATTTCCGAGTTTGATCCCCTGACCGGCGAGCGCAAAAATATTGTGCGCCATGTGGCCATTTTCCCCGCCAGCCACTATATCGTCGGCCCTGAAAAAATGAAAGAAGGCCTCGCCAAGATCCAGACCGAGATGGAACAGCAGGTGCAGGCCTTTACTGCAGAGGGCAAACTGCTGGAAGCCCAGCGCATCCAGCAGCGCACCCAGTACGATATGGAGATGCTACAGGAAGTTGGCATGTGCAAGGGCATCGAGAACTACTCTGCCGTGCTGTCCGGCCGTGCCCCCGGCTCCACCCCCACCACGCTGCTGGACTACTTCCCCAAAGATTTTATCCTGATGGTGGATGAAAGCCATGTGATGCTGCCGCAGGTCCGCGGCATGTTCGGCGGGGACTACAGCCGCAAAAAAACGCTGGTGGAATATGGCTTCCGCCTGCCCTCGGCGTTTGACAACCGCCCGTTGAAATTTGAGGAATTTGAATCCAAGGTCGGCCAGACGATCTTTGTCAGCGCTACCCCGGGCTCCTATGAACGGGAACATTCCAGCCGCGTGGCCGAGCAGGTCATCCGCCCCACCGGTCTGCTGGACCCCGTCATCATGGTGCGCCCAGTGGAAGGCCAGATCGAGAATCTGCTGGGCGAAATTTTGCAGCGCATCGACCGCGGCGAGCGTGCCCTAGTTACCACCCTGACTGTCAAAATGGCCGAGGACCTGACCGACTACCTGGAAGAACACGGCGTGCACACCAAGTATATGCACCACGAGGTGGATACCTTTGAGCGCATGGAGATCATCAAGGACCTGCGCACCGGTGCCATTGATGTGATTGTCGGCATCAACCTTCTGCGCGAGGGCCTGGACCTGCCGGAAGTTTCGCTGATCGCCATTCTGGATGCCGACAAAGAGGGCTTCCTGCGCAGCGAAACCAGCCTGATTCAGACCATTGGCCGCGCGGCCCGCAACGCAAACGGCGTGGTGCTGATGTACGCCGATGAAGTAACCCCCAGCATGGAGCGCGCCATCATGGAAACCGAGCGCCGCCGTGCCATCCAGGATGCCTACAACAAAGAACACGGCATTACACCAAAAACTATCGTGAAAGCCATCGGCGGCGGGCTGGAAATCAGCATGAGCGAAGAAAACAAAAAGATGCGCCAGCACCGTATGAGCCGCGCTGAACGCGAACAGACCATTACCCGCCTGACCCGCGAGATGAAAGAAGCCGCCCGCCTGCTGCAGTTTGAGCACGCCGCATTCCTGCGTGATGAGATTGAAAAGCTGCAGCGCGGGGAGGACCCTACCGCCGATACCAGCACCCGCCGCGCCGCTGAAAAACAGCGCAAAACGGGCAAGGGGAGAAGGAGCTATAAAAAGTGAGCAACATTCAAATTGATGCCAACAACCGCATTACGATCAAGGGCGCGCGGGAGCACAACCTGAAAAACGTCAACCTGGTTCTGCCGCGCAACAAGCTGATTGTTATGACGGGCCTTTCCGGCTCCGGCAAGTCCAGCCTGGCCTTTGATACCATCTTTGCGGACGGCCAGCGCCGCTATATGGAAAGCCTTTCCAGCTATGCCCGCATGTTCCTGGGCCAGATGGAAAAGCCCGATGTGGACGAAATCACCGGCCTTTCCCCGGCGGTTTCCATTGACCAGAAAACCACCAGCCACAACCCGCGTTCCACCGTGGGCACCGTGACGGAAATTTATGATTATCTCCGTTTGATGTATGCCCGCATCGGCGTTCCGCACTGCCCGGTCTGCGGACGCGTCATCAGCCAGCAAACGGTGGACGAGATGGTAGGCGAGGTGCTTAAACTGCCGGAGCGCACCCGCTTCCAGGTGCTGGCCCCTGTTGTGCGGGGCCGCAAAGGCACCCAGGCCAAGGAGCTGGACGCTGCCCGCCGCGGCGGTTACGCCCGCGTGCGCATTGACGGCAACATGTATGATCTGGACGAAGAGATCAAGCTGGAAAAGAATATCAAGCATACCGTTGAAATCGTCGTGGACCGCCTGTCCATCAATGATACGGTGCGCGGCCGCCTGGCCGATTCTATTGAGACTGCCGTTGCCCTGACCGGCGGCCTTGTCATCATTGATGTTATCGGCGGCGAACCGATGGAGTTCAGCCAGAACTATGCCTGCCCGGAGCACGGTGTTTCCATTGACGAACTTTCCCCCCGCATGTTCAGCTTTAACAATCCCTTTGGCGCCTGTGAAACCTGCACCGGCCTGGGCACCTTTATGAAGGTGGACCCGGCCCGCGTGATTCCGGATCCGCACAAGTCCATCCGCGAAAGTGCCATCAAGGCCAGCGGCTGGTATTATGCGGAGGGATCCATCTCTGAAATGTATTACAAAGCGCTGGGCAAGCGCTATGGCTTTACGCTGGATACCCCCATCAAGGAGATGAGCAAAGAAGCCGTGCACGCCATCCTGTATGGCACCGGAACTGAAAAAATCGAGATGCAGCGCGAGAATATGTTTGGCTCCGGCACCTATATGAACACGTTTGAGGGCATTATCCCCAACCTGGAGCGCCGCTTCCGTGAAACAGGCAGCGAGTGGGTCAAGGAGGAAATCGCCCTTGTCATGTCCAGTGAGGAGTGCCCCACCTGCCACGGCCAACGCCTGAAGCCCACCAGCCTCGCCGTCACGGTGGGCGGCATCAACATTGCCCAGTTCTGCGATATGAGCGTGAACGAGGAGCTGGAATTTATTCAGACGGCAAAAGTGTCCGAGCGGGATGAAGTCATCGCTGCCTCCATCTTCAAAGAGGTCAAAGAGCGTCTGGGCTTTTTGAAGAGCGTGGGTCTGGGGTACTTGACCCTGTCTCGCGGCGCATCGTCCCTTTCCGGCGGCGAAAGCCAGCGCATCCGCCTGGCGACCCAGATCGGCAGCGCACTGACCGGCGTGCTGTATGTGCTGGATGAACCCAGCATCGGCCTGCACCAGCGCGATAACGATAAGCTGATTGCCACCATGAAGCGCCTGCGCGACCTGGGCAACACCCTGATTGTAGTAGAGCACGACGAGGACACCATGCGCCAGGCGGACTATATTGTGGATGTCGGCCCCGGTGCTGGTGTGCATGGCGGCGAGATCGTGGCCGCCGGCAGTGTGGAGGACATCTGCAATGCCCCACGCAGTGTGACCGGCGAGTACCTTTCCGGCCGCAAATTTGTGGAAGTTCCCACCGCCCACCGCTCCGGTAACGGTAAAATGCTCACGGTGGTCAAAGCGCGGGAAAACAACCTGCAAAACATTACCGTGGATTTTCCTCTTGGCAAAATGATCTGCGTGACCGGTGTTTCCGGTTCCGGCAAGTCCACGCTGGTCAATGAAATTTTGTATAAGTCGCTGGCTGCAGCGCTCAACGGCGCCCGCAGCCGCCCCGGCCAGTGTGACGAAGTTCAGGGTATGGAATGGATCGATAAGGTCATCGGCATTGACCAGTCGCCCATTGGCCGCACCCCGCGCTCCAACCCGGCCACCTACACCGGTGTGTTCGGTGATATCCGCACCCTCTTCTCCAACACCCAGGATGCCAAACAGCGCGGTTACGGCCCCGGCCGGTTCAGCTTCAACGTCAAGGGCGGCCGCTGCGAAGCCTGCGAGGGCGGCGGCATTGTGCAGATCGAAATGCACTTTCTGCCGGATATTTACGTCCCCTGCGATGTCTGCAAGGGCAAGCGCTATAACCGCGAAACGCTGGAAGTAAAATATAAAGACAAAAACATCTCCGATGTGCTGGATATGACGGTGGAGGAAGCCTGCAATTTCTTTGCCAACCAGCCCAAAATTGCGCGCAAACTGCAAACCCTGCAGGAAGTCGGCCTTGGCTATGTGCAGCTGGGCCAGTCGGCCACCACACTTTCCGGCGGCGAAGCCCAGCGTGTCAAGCTGGCCAACGAGCTTGCCCGCCGCGATACCGGCAAAACCGTCTATATTCTGGATGAGCCTACCACCGGCCTGCACATTGCCGATGTGCACCGCCTGGTCAAGGTGCTGGATAAGCTGGCCGATGCGGGCAACACCGTGATTGTGATCGAGCATAACCTGGATGTGATCAAGCGTGCCGACTATATCATCGACCTGGGGCCGGAGGGCGGCAGCGGCGGCGGTACCATTGTGGCAACCGGTACGCCGGAACAGGTGGCCCAGAACCCGAACTCCTTCACCGGCCAGTACCTGAAACCCGTGCTGGAGCGCGCCTGGAAACTGCAGGGCACAGCTCCGGCCCCCGTGCCGGAAGAGCCGGGACACCCGGTGCCCGCAGAGGAAAAAGCCTCCGCCCAGCCGCCGCGCAAACGCAAAAAAGCAGACAAAAAATAACCACAACAGGGAACTTTGTACAGCAAAAACGCAAAATTGGATTTGACAATTCCTGTCAACCTGTGGTTTAATTATCTTTACGCGCCTGAAAAAGCAAAATTCTGCGCGCACAGGGGGTACGCAGCAGTGTGATTCCCTGCATCCAAAAACGGGAGGGAACTGCCGAATGGCAAAAAAGAAGGAAGAATACGGCAACGAAAGCATCAAGAGCTTAAAAGGTGCAGACCGTGTGCGCAAGCGCCCGGCCGTTATCTTTGGCTCTGACGGTGTGGAAGGCTGTGCCCATTCCATTTTTGAGATCGTATCCAACTCCATCGACGAAGCGCGTGACGGCCACGGCAACAAAATCAACGTTACCCTTTACCCGGATCACTCTGTGGAAGTAGAGGACTTTGGCCGCGGTATCCCCGTCGATTACAATAAAGCTGAAGAACGCTGGAACTGGGATCTTGTGTTCTGCGAACTGTACGCGGGAGGCAAATATGGCGAGGGTAGCGGCAACTATGACTTCTCCCTTGGCCTGAACGGCCTTGGCCTTTGCGCCACCCAGTATTCCAGCGAATGGATGACTGCGGATATTTACCGCGATGGCATGCACTATCACCTGGATTTCAAAAAAGGTGAGAATGTCGGCGGGCTGAAAAAAGAGCCGTTCACCGGCCGCCGCACCGGCTCCGTCATCCGCTGGAAACCGGACACCGATGTGTTTACCGACATCAATGTTCCGGCGGATACCTTCAAGGATATGCTGCGCCGCCAGGCCGTTGTCAATGACGGTGTGACTCTCGTGTTCAACGACCGCACGGGCGAGCGTGCCGAAAAAATCGAATATTTCTATGAGCATGGCATTCAGGACTATGCCAATGAGATCGCCGGTGAGGGAACCCTGACCCCGGTGTATTTCTGCTCCGGTTCCGCAATCGGCCGCGACCGTGATGATCAGCCGGAATATCAGGTCAAAATGAACGTGGCGTTCTGCTTTTCCAACGCGGTGCAAACGCTGGAATACTATCACAACTCTTCGTGGCTGGAGCACGGCGGCAGCCCGGACCGCGCTGTCCGCCTGGCCTTTGTCAACCAGATCAACAACTGGCTGAAAAATAAGGGTCTGTACAAGAAAAACGAAAGCTCCATCACCTTCAACGATGTGCAGGACTGCCTGATTCTGGTTTCCTCCAGCTTCTCCACCCGCACCAGCTACGAAAACCAGACCAAAAAGGCCATCACCAACAAGTTTGTGGCCCAGGCCATGACGGAGTTCCTCAAGCACCAGCTGGAAGTCTACTTTGTGGAGCACCCGGACGAAGCCGAAAAAGCCTGCAAGCAGGTGCTAATCAATAAGCAAAGCCGCGAGCACGCCGAAAAAGCGCGTGTGTCCATCAAAAAAACAATGACCCAGCAGATGGACCTGGCCAACCGCGTGCAGAAATTTGTGGATTGCCGCACCAAGGATGCCACCCGCCGCGAACTGTACATCGTGGAGGGCGATTCCGCTATGGGCGCGGTCAAACAGAGCCGCGATTCGGAGTTCCAGGCTATCATGCCCATTCGCGGCAAGATCCTGAACTGCCTGAAGGCCGATTACGCCCGCATTTTCAAGTCTGACATTATCACAGACTTGATCCGCGTGATGGGCTGCGGCGTGGAGCTGGGCGGCAGCCACAATAAGGACCTGGCTACCTTTAATCTGGACAACCTGCGCTTTAACAAGATCGTCATCTGTACCGATGCTGATGTAGACGGTTATCAGATCCGCACCTTGGTGCTGACGATGCTCTACCGCCTGACCCCCACCCTCATCAATCAGGGGTATGTGTATATCGCGGAATCCCCGCTGTATGAGATCAACACCAAAAATAAGACCTACTTTGCCTATACCGAGCCGGAAAAGGCCGATATCATGAAGCGGATCGACGGCCAGAAGTTTACGATCCAGCGATCCAAAGGTCTGGGCGAAAACGACCCCGAAATGATGTGGCTGACCACCATGAGCCCCGAAAGCCGCCGCTTAATTAAAGTTCTGCCCACCGATGTTCAGCGCACGGCGGAGGTGTTTGACCTGCTCCTGGGCGATAATCTGCAGGGCCGTAAGGAGCACATTGCGGAGCACGGCGCTGAATATCTGGACGATCTGGATGTATCTTAATCAGGGGAGGAGAGAGCAAAATGGCAAAAAAAGCAACCAAAAAGAAAGCCGCCCCTGCCCGCCCGCAGCTGGGCGATAACGTCGAGATCCTCTCTGCCGGTGAGGTCATCGAAAGCCCCATTACCGATACGCTGGAAACAAACTACATGCCTTACGCCATGAGCGTTATTGTTTCCCGCGCGCTGCCGGAAATTGACGGCTTCAAGCCCGCCCACCGCAAACTGCTGTATACCATGTACGGCATGGGCCTGCTGAAAGGCGCCCGCACCAAAAGCGCCAACATCGTGGGCAGCACCATGCACCTGAACCCCCACGGCGATGCCGCCATTTATGACACCATGGTGCGTATGGGCCGTTCCAACGAAAGCCTGCTGGTGCCCTTTGTGGACTCCAAGGGTAACTTTGGCAAGGCGTACAGCCGCGATATGGCTTACGCCGCCGCTCGTTACACCGAGGCAAAGCTGGAACCCGTGTGTGAAGAGCTGTTCCGCGATATCGACAAGGATACCGTGGATTTTGTGCCCAACTATGACGGCACCACCACCGAACCGACGATGCTGCCGGTCACCTTCCCGACCATTCTGGCCAACAACACACTGGGCATTGCGGTCGGTATGGCGTCCAACATCTGTTCCTTCAACCTGGTGGAGCTCTGCAATGCAACCATCGCCCTGATGAAAGACGACCAGGCGGACCTGGCCCAGCTGATGCCCGCGCCGGATTTTGTCGGCGGCGGTTCCATCCTGTATGATGCCGCCGAGATGCAGAATGTGCTGGAAAAAGGCCGCGGCAGCATCCGCGTGCGCGCCCAGTGGGCTTACGATAAAGAGAACAACTGCATTGACATCACCCGCATTCCGCCGACCACAACGGTGGAAGCCATCATGGATAAGATCACCGAGCTGGTCAAACTGGGCAAGATCCGTGAGATCAGCGATATGCGTGATGAAACCGACCTGAACGGCTTGAAGCTGACCATCGACCTCAAGCGCGGCCAGGACCCGGACAAGCTGATGGCGCGTTTGTTCAAAGCAACCCCGCTGGAGGACAGTTTTGCCTGCAACTTCAATGTGCTGATCGGCGGCCAGCCCCGCGTGTTGGGCGTGCGCCAGATTTTGTTGGAGTGGATCGCATTCCGCTCCGAATGCGTGCGCCGCCGCACCTACTATGATCTGCAGGGCAAGCAAAAGCGTCTGCACCTGCTGCGCGGTCTGGAAGCTATCCTGCTGGATATTGATAAGGCAATTGAAATTGTGCGCAACACTGCGGAAGAATCCGAGGTTGTGCCCAACTTGATGATCGGTTTTGGCATTGACGAAGTGCAGGCTGAGTATGTGGCGGAAATCAAGCTGCGCCACCTCAACCGTGAGTATATCCTCAAACGCACCGAGGAAATTGAGGAACTGGAAAAGGCGATCGCAGACTTGGAAGATGTTCTCAAACGCCCCGCCCGCATCCGCAAGATCATTATGACCGAGCTGGGCGATGTTGCCAAAAAGTATGGCACCCCCCGCAAAACGGAAATTCTGTACGACCTGCCGGACGATTCTGCTGCCGATGAGCAGAACGAGATCCCGGATTACCCGGTCACGGTGTTCTTTACGCGGGAAGGCTACTTCAAAAAAATTACCCCGCAGAGCCTGCGCATGTCTGGCGAGCAGAAGCTGAAAGACGGCGACGAGGTGGTTTATACCAAAGAGACCACCAACAGCGCCGAGCTGCTCTTCTTTACCAACCATGCCCAGGTGTACAAATCCCGCGCATCGGAATTTGCCGATACCAAGGCCAGCGTGCTGGGTGATTATGTCGCTTCCAAGCTGGAAATGGAAGAGGGCGAAGTGCCGCTGTTCATGACGGTCACAGTCGATTACCGTGGTTACATGCTGTTCTTCTACCAGAACGGCAAGTGTGCAAAGATCCCGCTGGCCAGCTATATGACCAAGCAGAACCGCCGCAAGCTGCTGAAAGCCTATAGCGATAAGGAAGAACTTGCCGCAATGCTGCACATTGAGGAAGAAACCGAGCTGGCCGTCTTCACCAGCGGCGGCACCGGTGGCCCACGCTTGATCCTGGTCGGCAGTGCGCTGATTCCCGAAAAGGCTACCCGCGATACCGCCGGTATCAACATGGTAACGCTGAAAAAGAACGCCCGAATCGCCAAAGTGCGCCTGGCGGCGGGGCTGGAACTGAAAGACCCGCACCGCTACCGCGTGCGCACCCTGCCCGCAGCCGGCGCGCTGCTCCGCCAGGAGGACACGACCGAGCAGATGAGTCTGTAAGGAGCAAAAAAAGGCAATGCAATCTTTTTCTGCACAAGGCAGGGTAAAGTTCTTGCATTTTGCTTTTTGGTATGTTATATTATAACCTGTATGAGAGTTAGGGCAGGCCGAAACATCCGTTTTGGCTGTGGCCTGAAAAGGAGTTGCTGTTAATCCATGACCGCTTATGAAATCGCGTTCGGCGTTGTGCTGATCATTGTTTCGGTTCTGATCGTTGTGTTCACTTTGTCCCAGACCCAGAAAGGGCAGGGCCTGTCTGCTGCCATTATGGGTGATAGCAGCTTTATGGCTGCCGGCCGCGAGCGTGGCCTGGATGCCAAGCTGGCCAAAGTGACCAAAATCTGCGGCGCTGTTTTCTTTGTAGCTACGCTGCTGGTTGGTGTGCTGAGTGCCCGCTTGTAATTGAATGAAAGGAGAACGGTCTGGCCAATTTTGTTGGCGTTCCGCTTTCCCTTATTCAGGAACCGTCAACGACCCGCCCAATACCGCGGGTCGTTTTTTATGGGAAAAATAAAAAGGTCACAATGGTGCAGGTGCTGCCGTGAAACCAAAGGCCACGCCTGCTATGGAAGGACCCTGCCGGGTGGCAGGGCGACGTAAACGAGGAGTAAAAACAAAGGCATGGGCCGCTGCCTGTGCCCAACCCAAAGGAGAAAACATGACACCATTACAGAAAAATATTCTTGCGGCGTGCAAGCACCGCCCCCAGACCCTGCGTGAACTGCAGAATGCTTTGCAGGTGGATAATTCCCGCCTGCGCAACACCGTAACCGGCATGGTAGCTACCGGTATGCTGTCCGCCCGCAACGGTACCTATGTTCCGGGCTTTGCCGTGATGGAAAATACCGATGCTCCCGCTGGCATTCCCTGCACACTGGTCAAGCTGGCGGCCCGCTTCGGCTTTGCGTCCCGCGATGACGGCACCGGCGATATCTTTATTCCCGGCCGCGCCCTGCATGGTGCTATGCCGCAGGATAAAATCATCATCAAACTGTTCGACCACCCCCGTGTGGAGGGCAGCGCCGAGGGTGAAGTGGTGGAGGTGACCACCCCGCACAACACCTTTGCCGGTACCATTGTGCTGACTGAGGACGGCCGCCTTGCCGTGGAGCCGGACGGCTGCCGTGATGTGCGCATTGTGCTGGATAAAAAAGGCGTCAACGGCGCACAGCTAGGGGATAAGGTCGGTGCTATCCTGACCAACCGCGGCCAGCGCCATATGGACCACCGCTGCGCTGTTGCCGAGCGCTTCGGCACTTCCGACCGCGCAGCAGAGTGCGCCAAGGCTGTGCTGTATGGCCGTGATGTCCGCCAGGAATTCCCGGAGGAGGTATTGGCCGAAGCTCACGCATATGATAACGCTCTCATCGACCCCGCCGAAGCTGCCCACCGCGCCGACCTGCGCGGTCTGCCGATCTTTACCATCGACTCTGCCGAGACCAAGGATATCGACGACGCCATCAGCCTGATGAAGACCCAGAACGGCGGCTATGAGCTGGGCGTTCATATTGCGGATGTCAGCCACTATGTCCGCCCGGACACCGCGCTGGATAAGGAAGCTTATGAGCGCGCAACTTCCATCTATTACGCGGATAAAGTCATCCCCATGCTGCCCACCCAGCTTTCCAACGGCATCTGCAGCCTCAATGAAGGGGAGGAGCGCTTGGCGTTCTCCTGCCTGATGCAGCTGGATGAAAGCGGCAATATCCATAGCTATCAGTTCGTCAAGAGCGTCATCCGCAGCCGTGTCAAGGGCGTTTATAAAGAAATTAACGCTCTGTTGGACGGCTCCAATGACCCGGCTCTGGTGACGAAATATAAAGACGTTATGGCTCAGCTGCCCGCGATGACCGAGCTGTACGAAAAGCGCCTGGCTCTGCGCAAAGCACGCGGCGCGATGGACATCGAATCCGACGAAGCCAAGTTGGTCATGGACGAGGAAGGCCGCTGCGTGGATATCGTCAAGCGCACCCGCGGTGTGTCGGAGTGCATGATCGAAGAGTTCATGCTGCTGGCCAACCAGTGCGCTGCCAATGCGGGCCGCACCCATCATGTGCCGTTTGTGTACCGTATCCATGAAGCCCCCGATGCCGAGCGCATGGAAAAGCTGAGCAACACCCTGAAAGCCTGCGGCCTGAACGTCCACTTTGCCGGGGAAGTGCCCACCCAGCTGGAGCTTTCTGCCATTCTGGACGAAACCCGCGGCCAGCCCATCCAGATCCCGGTCCACACCGGTATCCTGCGCAGCATGCAGAAAGCTCGCTACTCTCCGGAGCCGAAAGGCCATTACGGCCTGGTGCTGGCAGACTATGCCCACTTTACCAGCCCCATTCGCCGTTACCCGGACCTTGCCATCCATCGCATCCTGACGGATATGCTGGTGGGCAAGCCGGAGCAGGAGCTCATCAAGGATTATACCGGTTTTGCCACCCACGCCAGCGAGCAGTCCAGCCGCCAGGAAGTTTCCGCCGTGCGCATTGAGCGCGATGTGGAGGACCTGTACAAGGCCGAGTATATGCACAACCACCTGGGCGAAGTCTACACCGGCACCGTGGCAGGTGTAACACCGCGCGGCATTTTTGTGGCGCTGGAAAACACCGTAGAGGGCTTTGTGCCTGCCGCACAGCTCTGCAAGGGCGAAGCCACTGTGGTGGAGGGCGTCAGCATTCTGGACCCGCTGACCGGAAAACGCTGGATGCTGGGCGACCCCGTCAAAGTGCAGGTGGCCGGTGCCAACGTTGCCCTTGGCCGCATTGATTTTGACTATATGCCGCTGTAATCATAGTTTTTTATAAAAAGAGCAAACCAATAAAAGCAAAGCTGCCGTCCCGTACTGGTATGTACCCGGTTTTCTGGACACGGGTAAAAATCGAATAATTAAGAATCCATCATGGATGCTTCTCTGAATGTGGAGGGAGGCATCCATTTTGTTTTAGGGCAATACCGCATAATTCCCGCCTGACGGCTTAAGCACCGCTCCGGCGGCTGCGGCACGGC
>ERZ773131.743-NODE-743-length-26636-cov-3.683759_pt1 | contig 26636 bp, 24 predicted proteins | sample MGYA00511082_ERZ773131 | MGnify/ENA primary metagenome ERZ773131 (study PRJEB29015, sample SAMEA2737813) | human gut metagenome | biome: human gut; feature: human-associated habitat; material: faeces | place: China | collected 2012 ... | reverse complement strand
ATACCCACCGGTACACCGGCGAACGGCGTCAGTGCAACACTGGCAGCACCGGCTGCACCTCCGCCCGTCAACAGTGCAGCAACGGTGGCAAGTGTCAGGGCCGTGAGGCTGTCGGACACCCCGGTTTTGTTCAGAATGATGACGATGACAACAATGGCGATAATGGCAATAACGGGCATAGGGCTCCTCCCTGTTGCCGGGTTGATAACAACGCTTACGCTATTCTGGTGGGCTGTCGGCCGGAACAAACGTAAGCAGTGACTGCTGGATAAAGCGAAAATGGGGTAAGGACTGAATAAAGCCCGGGTCTTCAACAAGACGACACAGACTGTCGTTACGCCGGAAAGTCTCCTGCAGGGGCTGAACCAGATGGATCTCATCCAGGGAGAATACGGCGATATGTCCGTCGTGCTCTGCCACCAGATACCAGGCCTGCTGGTGGATGAGTAACCGGCAGGGAGCCAGCCGCTCACAGCGCTGCCCCTCGGCAATCAGAGTCACCCGCCTGCGCCCGGTAATGGCCTGAATCAGTCGCCAGAAAGACAATGCGCCTGATGGCGAAGGAGCCGGACTGGCGGGTGCGATTACGCAGGGAGACTCATCGCACATCAGCAGTGCGTTTACCAGACGACGGTCAAAGCCAGGGAAAAGACCGGCCATCCCGCTGCGGTGGGCAAAGATAAGCACGTCGGGCACCATCTGCGTCTCACTGCCCGCAGTGCGTAAGCGGCAATATCCGGACTGATACTCCAGGTCCAGATACATCAGCCGCTCACGAAAATCACGCCGCAGCGTGCGCACCGACACACCAAACTCAGCGGCAAGCTTACGCACACTCAGCGTTTCCCCTGCCACCAGACGGCTGATTATCAGTGACAGCCTGACAGCCAGCCGGTCATGGCGGCGTTCTGCCTGTGTCATGAGACGTTCTCCGTGAAAGTTAACTGACTGAAAATGATGTGATTACTTTAAAGAGGGGGTCGGACAGGGTATGGACACCACAGAAACTATTTTTCATTTCTGCAAAAGCCAGAGGCAGCGGGGGTTACAGGCCTTCCCTCGGTGAGTGAGGACCGTCAGCACGGTGCGATGCGGACAGGTGGTGTCCGATATTAACAAAGCAGCAACATTAAACGGTCACTGCAGTTGCGTGAGCAGGGCTTCCGCCATCACCCACAGTGCCCGGTTAAGTTTCACGTCCCCGTCGATACCGCGAACGGCACGGGTATGTGACCGTTCTCCTTTGGCATTACGGCTACTGAGCCCGCCCTTAATCAGGTTCTCCTGAATACGCTGGTACGTGGTCCACAGGTCATTGCTCTCATCCTGCCAGCGGCGAGGGGAGAGGATCTGCGATTCAGTCACCGGCTGGTGGTCTTCACCAAAGCGGTATGTGAGGGCGGCTTTTGCCAGTGCCTGCTGTGCCGGGGGTGGCAACAGCAACGACTGCATGGCATCCCGTTTCTCCTCCACCCGGTCAAAAATCCCCAGCACCTCATACGCGCCTTCAATCACCTGACTCACCACGTCCCCCTTGTGTGGCACCCGCACCTCGCCAAACGACTCACCGCAGACGAGCCCGTTCTGACAAACCGCACGAAATAGTCCCGGCAACATCTGATACGAACTGGTGCCATCGTGGGAGTTGAGCAGGATAATTTCTGGTACCTGTTTACCGGTAATCTGCCCCTCACGCCGCAGACGCAGCATATGCTTTGTATGTTCACGACGACCGGGGTCACGCACGCGGGTCTGACAGGCAAAGAATGGCTGGAAGCCTTCTCGCTGTAGGCTGTCGAGCAGGGAGATGGTAGGTATATAGGTATAACGCTCACTGCGGGATTCATGTTTGTCCTCGCTGAACACACTGGGCACCACGCGAAACAGCTCCTCACGGGTTAACGGGCGGTCGCGACGGATAAGGTTTGCTGCGCCAAAGCGCGAAGCCAGACGGGTCATAAGCAGACTCCTCATAACGGGAAAACAAATAAAGGGGATCCCCGTCGCATCGGCGACAGGGTCAGGGAAATAACAGGGATGGGTTAAATACTCAGAAGAAGAAATCCCAGACGGCACGGGCCACTGACACCACGGTGGTGCGCACGGCCTGAATGACGGCCCGCACAGGTGTGGGTATCAGAGGAAAGGCACTGATGCTATCGAGTAGAGCACCGACGGTTTCACCAAAATCGCTTCGAGCCTGTTCCCGGACTACCGTCGTGCGAAAGGAAGGCTGGAGTTGCGACACCACCGGGCTGGTGGCCTCACGTGGCAGGCACTTAATCATTCGCTCGGCCATCACCCGCAGTCCCCACTGAAGACGGACCGACACGGCACACACTGGATGTACGGGCTGGAACAGCTCATGCAGCAGGCAGATTTTGCGGCTGATATTCTGCTTCTGCGCGGTGGACAACGGTCCCCCACCGCTGGTGGGTTCGGCCTTGTCCGACTGGCTTATAACAAACAGCACTTTATGCCGGTATGCCTCCCCAATCACCTGATGATAAAAGTGCTCATCCACCGCCAGCGCTCGGTCATCGGCCTTAATCAGCCACAGAACCAGGTCGAGCCGGGGGAGTTGTTCGCGATACAGCGCAGCATACTCGGTATCGCGAGCGCCACTTTCGCCTACACCGGGTAAATCCACGACGGTCATATAGCGCTCGCCAACCTGCAGACGAAAGCGTAAAGGTTCACGGGTGCAGGCGGCCACATCGCTGACCGGTGATACCTCACTGGCAAACAGGGCATTGCAGAGTGAGGATTTACCGGCACCGCTCTTACCCATAATGCCGATCACTGGCTCGTAGTCAGTTAACTGGTTAATTTGTTGCAGAATCCGCTCTGTTACCCACTGCGGTAGGCCGGAAAGCGATTGCTGAAACGACTTCAAACCTTCAGAATTGTTCATTAGCTACTCCTCTGAAAAATTATACAAAAACGGCAGAATCGTGAGATTCTGCCGTTAATCGGGTATGTTCAGAAGAATGATATCTATCTGAAAATAATTTGAATTAAGGTAAGCGACGAGCCACGGTTGCCTGTGATCCCAGTCCCTGAGTCGTTAGGTTATTCTGATATCCCTCATCCCCAGACCAGAACAGTGGATAAGGGCAAATTGCCTGAGGGAGCTATAGGGCATTGGGCAGCAAGGTTTTATAGTTGGATGGCATCAATTTAACGGTATAGAAACATCAGCCCATACGATGACTGTCTACGTTTAAGACATAAATTCTTGCTGTTACATAAGTATTAATGCTGATTATCATCAATTTGATTATAATCATGGCACTTTATGGATTACCGTATTAAATATTCATTTTTTCCCTATAGTGATGATTCATGCTTGGTTCCCTTTCTAAGCGGCTTGAGGACTTGAGTTTGGTCCAGCGCGAGAGGTTGGCCTACATCGATTTTCGGCTCTATTTCTTCGGTGAGATCGGACGCCCTGATCTGATTGAGCGCTTCGGTGTGGCTCCGGCAGGGGCGACACGCGATTTGGCTTTGTACCGGGAAATTGCGCCGCATAACATCACCTTCGATGGTAGCAACAAGATTTATCGCATCGGGCAGGAGTTCTCACCGTTGTTCGAGCACGCATCGCTGCGCGTTCTGTCGGCGCTGTCTCTCGGTTTTGGCGATGGCGTGAACGGCTCAATGCAGGCGCTGCTACCATGCGAATCCCCCGCAGCCCTAAGCATTCCCAAGATGGATGTGTTAGCCACGATTTGCCGAGGCATCCACGCTAAGCGACCCGTCGCCATCCGCTACTACTCGATGAGCAGCGGCGAGTCCGAGCGGGTAATTGTGCCCTTTGCTTTGGTTGATACCGGCATGCGCTGGCACGTCCCTTTGATCGCAAGAGTAGAGAGTTTCGGGATTTCGTCGTCACCCGCATCGAAGCACCAACATTGCTCGACGAGGAGCCACAAGCCAACGAACGACAGGATAACGACATCCAGTGGACGCGCATCGTCGAGCTGGATTTCGTGCCGTACCCGAGCGTTGAGCGGCCCGATATTATCAAGATGGACTATCGTCGATGCCACGCTGATCCACGCGCCCAGTTCATCCAAGAACCAGGACGGCAAGCGCGACCCGAAAATGCACCAGACCAAGAAGGGGAACCAGTATTACTTTGGCATGAAGGCGCACATCGGCGTTGATGATGAATCGGGGCTGGTACACAGCGTGGTGGGCACGGTAGCCACCGTGGCGGATGTCACCCAAGTCGACAAGCTGCTGCACGGCGACGAGAACGTCGTCTGCGCCGATGCCGGCTACACCGGCGTCGAAAAGCGCTCCGGGCATGCCGACCGAGAAGTGATCTGGCAGGTCGCAGCACGCCGCAGCACCTACAAGATGCTCGATAAACGCAGCGCCCTGTACAAAGCCAAGCGCAAGATCGAGAAGGCCAAGGCGCAAGTGCGAGCGAAGGTAGAGCCCCCGTTTCGCGTGATCAAGCGGCAGTTCGGCTACACCAAGGTACGTTTCCGAGGGCTGGTGAGGAACACTGCACAACTGGTGACGCTGTTTGCCCTGTCGAACCTATGGATGGCCCGCCGACATTTGCTGGCAAGCGCAGGAGAGGTGCGCCTGTAATGCGGAAAATGGCCGTCGCAAGGTGCTCGCGACGGCTGAAAGCACCGAAATGAGCGGGTGATCCGATCGTTTTTGATCGGTTTACCGCTTTCAAAATCAGCAGTGGCTGAAGTCAGCCGGAAATACAGGGCTACTTCAGACCATCCCTAGCTAGGGCTCGTAGTTCGGCGCAAGGCTGAAGTCGCTTGGCTGCTTCGCTGTGCAGATCCATGACCCACTTTCCATCAAACTCCCGGTTGTAGTTCCACAAGCATCTCGCGAGTCTTGCCGGCCCGCTCCACTAACAAGACCACAACATCTCCAACGTTCTTGTCGTCTAGCCGGGCCTGTAATGTGGTGACGTCGTCGACGGCGATACCGTCGATGCTGATAACGCGATCGCCGGGCACGATGCCGCCTGCGGTGACCTCGACGCCGACGAGCCCGGCCCTGTGCGCCGCCGAGCCCGGCGTCACGCGCAATACGAATACGCCCTTACTGCCGGTCAGCGCCTGCAGACGCGCGTTGATCTGCTCATCCACCTCGATGCCCAGTGCCGGACGGATGTACTTGCCGGTCTTTATGAGTTGCGGCACCACGCGCATGACGGTATCGACCGGCACCGCAAAGCCTATGCCGGCCGAGGCGCCAGACGGACTGTAGATGGCGGTATTGATTCCGATCAGCCGCCCAGCCGAATCGAGCAGCGGGCCACCGGAATTGCCGGGGTTGATGGCGGCGTCGGTCTGGATCAGGTGATCGATGGCCGGGCCGCCCGCTTCTCCCGGCAACGAGCGGTCGAGCGCGGAGACGATACCAGTGGTGAGCGTCCAGTCCAGGCCGAAGGGGTTGCCGATAGCGAACACCTTCTGACCCACCTTGAGGTCGGCACTGGTGCCGACCGGCACGGCCGGCGGGCGCTTGAAACCGACGCCGATCTTGAGCACGGCGATGTCGTGCGCGGGGCTCGTCCCCACCAGCGCGGCCTGGTAGTCGCGGCCGTCGGCCAGTTTGACGGTGGCTTCGGACGCGCCCTGGATGACGTGGAAGTTGGTGACGACGTGGCCGGCGTCGTCCCAGATGAAGCCCGAGCCAGTGCCGCGCGGCACGGAGAACACGTTGCGCGTCCAGACATCGCGTACTAATTGCGCGGTGGTGATGTAGACCACCGAGGCGCGCGATTTTTCGAACAGTTCGATGGTGGTTTTCTCGTCCGCCGCCAGATCGCCACGCGCCATCACGGTGCGTTCTGCTGCCTCGCGCGGACTGAACCATGCCTCGATGGCGGGCAGAAACTGCCACAGCAGCATGAGCGCGGCAATGCAGGCGGTGATGAAGAGCCCGCGCCGGACGAAGCGGTCCGGCGCGGGGCGTTGGTACGGGTCGAGATAGGCCATGAGACGTCTCCTGTTGATGGGCAATCAGCGCCACAGCCCGCTCGGGCGCCAGCGCGGTGGGCGCGTCGCCAAAGCGGATTCCGGCAAAAAATGGGGCGCGCGGAGTGGCAACGCTGATGCTGGCCCAGGCGCCAACGTCAGCAGGCGTGCGATGCGCTCTTGCGTTGCCGGACGCGTACGCAAGCAGGAGTGCTCGGGATTGCCCCATCCCGGCCATAGCCAGGCACGCCAGGAGCGGCTGACCCGCTCGATTTTTGCCAGCACGGACGCCAGCCCCTGCGGGTCGCCAGCTCGCGTGGGCTCAGGCTGCGCAGCAGGCCATCGGTGAGGGCGATCGATGCCTCCTGCTGCGATCCGGTGCGCCCGTATGTCTCTGCCGCGCTGCCGCACGCGGTGCGCCGTTTTGAGTTTATGGTTATGCCGGAGGAAACCGAAGCGCAGCTTAGCGAGCCGCAGAATATGCGCCAGTTACTGAGCAAAGTGCTGCCGAACCCGGACAACGTCGAGCTGATCCGCCAGCGCGTGTATACCCATAATGCTCGTCTGGCCGAACGTTTTCGTATTGACCGCGTGCTGCTGGCGGGCGATGCGACGCACATTATGCCGGTCTGGCAGGGTCAGGGATACAACAGCGGCATGCGCGATGCTTTCAACCTGGCATGGAAACTGGCGCTGGTGATTAACGGTAAAGCCGACGATGCGCTGTTGGATACCTACCAGCAGGAACGCCGCGACCACGCCAAAGCGATGATCGACCTCTCCGTGACCGCTGGCAACGTACTTGCGCCGCCCAAACGCTGGCACGGCGCGGTACGCGATGGGGTTTCCTGGCTGTTGAACTATATTCCGCCGGTCAAACGCTACTTCCTTGAAATGCGGTTTAAGCCGATGCCGCAGTACCACGCCGGGGCGCTGGTGCGTGAAGGCGACGCGAAAACTTCACCGGTCGGCAAGATGTTTATCCAGCCGAAGGTGACGCTGGAATCGGGCGAAGTGACGTTGCTCGACAACGTCATCGGACCGAATTTTGCGGTGATTGGCTGGGGCTGTAACCCACTATGGGGCATGAGCGAGGCGCAGATCCAACAGTGGCAGGCGCTGGGGACGCGTTTTATCCAGGTCGTGCCGGATACGCAGATACATACCGATCAGGATAACCACGACGGCGTTACCCGCATAGGCGATACGCAAAACCGCCTGCGCGCGTGGTTTGCCCAGCACAACGCCGCGCTGGTAGTCATGCGCCCGGACCGCTTCGTGGCCGCCATCGCCATTCCGCAAACCCTGGGCAGCACCCTGAATAAACTGGCGTCGGTGATGACGCTCACTCGCGCTACTGCCGACATTCCTGTTGAAAAGGTTGCCTGATATGCACGCTTATCTTCACTGTCTTTCCCACTCGCCGCTGGTGGGCTATGTCGACCCGGCACAGGCTGTGCTCGACGAGGTTAATGGCGTGATCGCCAGCGCTCGGGCACGTATTGCGGCGTTCGAACCTGAACTGGTCGTGCTGTTTGCCCCCGATCACTACAACGGATTTTTCTACGACGTGATGCCGCCGTTCTGTTTAGGCGTTGGCGCTACGGCGATCGGCGATTTTGGTAGCGCGGCGGGGGAATTACCGGTGCCGACAGATCTGGCTGAAGCCTGCGCCCACGCGGTAATGAAAAGCGGTATCGATCTCGCCGTGTCCTACAACATGCAGGTCGATCATGGCTTCGCGCAGCCGCTGGAGTTTTTGCTCGGCGGCCTGGATAAGGTGCCGGTGCTGCCTGTGTTTATTAACGGCGTCGCAACGCCGCTGCCGGGCTTTCAGCGTACCCGCATGCTCGGTGAAGCGATTGGCCGTTTCGCCAGCTCGCTGAATAAGCGCGTGCTGTTTTTAGGCTCCGGCGGGCTATCGCATCAGCCGCCGGTACCGGAGCTGGCGAAGGCTGATGCCCATATGCGTGACCGCCTGCTCGGCAGTGGCAAACAGTTACCTGAAAACGAGCGCGAGCTGCGCCAGCAGCGGGTGATCAGCGCCGCCGAGAAGTTTGTGGTCGATCAAAACACGCTACACCCGCTTAACCCTGTCTGGGATAACCGTTTTATGTCCCTGCTTGAGCAGGGGCGTTTGCAGGGGCTGGACGCGGTCAGTAACGAAGAGCTGTCCGCGATGGCGGGCAAATCAACGCACGAAGTGAAAACCTGGGTTGCCGCCTTTGCCGCCATTTCTGCTTTTGGCAACTGGCGCAGCGAAGGCCGTTATTACCGCCCGATCCCGGAGTGGATCGCCGGATTCGGCTCCCTGAGCGCCACTACACAGAACTAAAACAGAACTGAATATGCAGGAGAACATCATGACTTACCAACCGCAAACCGAAGCCGCTACCAGTCGTTTTCTGGAAGTGCAGGAAGCAGGCGAAACCCTACGCGTGCATTTCAATGACTGTGGGCAGGGCGATGAGACCGTCGTGCTGTTGCATGGCTCTGGTCCTGGCGCGACGGGCTGGGCAAACTTCAGCCGTAATATCGATCCGTTGGTACAGGCCGGATACCGGGTGATCCTGCTGGATTGTCCTGGCTGGGGCAAAAGCGATGGGATCGTTAACCGCGGTTCGCGATCCGATCTCAACGCCCGCATCCTGAAAAGCGTGGTCGATCAGTTGGATATTCAAACAGTCCACCTGCTGGGTAACTCGATGGGCGGTCACAGTGCTGTGGCGTTTACCCTGAGCTGGCCGGAGCGCGTGGGCAAACTGGTATTAATGGGCGGCGGAACGGGCGGCATGAGCCTGTTTACCCCGATGCCGACCGAAGGTATCAAGCGCCTGAATCAGCTGTATCGTGAGCCGACCATCGAGAACCTGAAGCTGATGATGGAGATCTTTGTCTTCGACACCAGCGACCTGACCGAGGCGTTGTTTAAGGCGCGCCTGAATAACATGCTGTCGCGTCGCGATCACCTGGAAAACTTTGTCCAGAGTCTGGAGGCCAACCCGAAACAGTTCCCGGATTTCAGCCCGCGTCTGGGTGAAATCAAAGCCCAGACCCTGATTGTCTGGGGACGCAATGACCGCTTTGTGCCGATGGATGCCGGTCTGCGCCTGCTTTCTGGGATTGCCGGTTCTGAACTGCACATCTACCGCGACTGCGGGCACTGGGCGCAGTGGGAACATGCGGATGCCTTTAACCAACTGGTGCTGAATTTCCTCACACGCCCTTAAGGAACGGACATGACGAATCGTAATCTTGAGCAGCTAGCCGCCGATTTACGTCAGGCTGAAGAAAAAGGGGAAGCCATCGCCCCACTGCGTGAATTGATTGGTGTGGATAACGCCGAAGCGGCCTACGCCATTCAGCGCATCAACGTGCAGTACGACGTGGCGCGCGGCCGTCGCGTGGTCGGGCGCAAAGTGGGGCTGACGCACCCGAAAGTGCAGCAACAGCTGGGTGTCGATCAACCGGACTTCGGTACGCTGTTTGCTGATATGTGTTATGGCGATAACGAAACCATCCCGTTTTCCCGTGTGCTGCAACCGCGTATTGAAGCCGAAATTGCGCTGGTGCTGAACCGCGATCTGCCCAATACCGACACCACTTTTGACGAGCTTTACAACGCCATAGAGTGGGTACTTCCCGCGCTGGAAGTGGTCGGCAGCCGTATCCGCGACTGGTCGATCAAATTTGTTGATACCGTGGCGGATAACGCCTCCTGTGGCGTGTATGTGGTCGGCGGTCCGGCACAGCGTCCGGCAGGATTAGATCTGAAAAACTGCGCGATGAAAATGACGCGCAACAACGAAGAGGTCTCCAGCGGGCGCGGCAGCGAATGCCTGGGACATCCGATCAACGCCGCCGTCTGGCTGGCGCGCAAAATGGCCAGCCTCGGCGAGCCGCTGCGTGCCGGAGACATTATTCTCACCGGAGCGTTAGGTCCGATGGTGGCGGTGAATGCGGGCGATCGTTTCGAAGCCCATATCGACGGTATTGGTTCAGTCGCCGCCACCTTTTCAGCGGCGGTTACAAAAGGAAGTCAGTCATGAGTAAGCGTAAAGCCGCCATTATCGGCTCCGGCAACATCGGTACCGATTTGATGATAAAAATTCTGCGTCACGGCGTGCATCTGGAAATGGCTGTGATGGTTGGTATCGATCCAGAATCTGATGGCCTGGCGCGTGCTCGACGCATGGGCGTTGCCACCACCCATGAAGGGGTGACAGGGCTTATCGCCATGCCGGAATTCGCCGATATCGACATCGTGTTTGACGCCACCAGTGCAGGCGCGCATGTGAAGAACGACGCCGCGCTACGTGCCGTTAAACCTGGCATCCGCCTGATCGACCTGACGCCCGCGGCAATCGGTCCTTACTGCGTGCCGGTGGTGAATCTGGCAGCCAACGTTGATCAGCAGAACGTCAATATGGTGACCTGCGGCGGGCAGGCGACCATCCCAATGGTGGCGGCAGTTTCTCGCGTGGCAAAAGTCCATTACGCCGAGATTATCGCCTCGATCGCCAGTAAATCGGCGGGGCCGGGTACCCGCGCCAATATCGACGAGTTTACCGAAACTACCTCGAAGGCGATTGAAGTGGTCGGCGGCGCGGCAAAAGGCAAAGCCATTATTGTCCTTAACCCGGCCGAACCGCCGCTGATGATGCGTGACACGGTGTATGTGCTGAGCGAAGCGGCCTCTGAGGTTGAAGTTGAAGCGTCGATTAATGAGATGGCGGTGGCGGTACAGGCCTACGTGCCGGGCTATCGCCTGAAACAGCGTGTCCAGTTTGAAGTCATCCCGGAAGATAAACCGGTGAATCTGCCGGGTATCGGCCAGTTCTCTGGGCTGAAAACCGCGGTGTATCTGGAAGTGGAAGGCGCGGCGCACTATTTACCCGCCTACGCGGGCAACCTCGACATTATGACCTCCAGCGCGCTGGCGACCGCTGAGAAGATGGCGCAGTCCCTCGCTCGTCAGGCAGGAGAAGCAGCATGAACGGTAAAAAACTCTATATCTCTGACGTGACCCTGCGCGACGGTATGCACGCTATTCGTCATCAATATTCGCTGGAGAATGTGCGCCAGATAGCCAAAGCGCTGGACGACGCACGGGTTGATTCTATTGAAGTGGCCCACGGCGACGGTTTACAAGGTTCCAGCTTCAACTACGGCTTTGGTGCACACAGCGACCTGGAGTGGATTGAAGCGGCGGCGGACGTGGTGAAGCATGCCAAAATTGCCACGCTGTTGCTGCCGGGTATCGGCACTATTCATGACCTGAAAAATGCATATCAGGCCGGCGCACGGGTAGTGCGCGTGGCGACCCACTGCACTGAAGCGGATGTGTCGGCCCAGCATATTCAGTATGCGCGTGAGCTTGGCATGGATACCGTCGGTTTTCTGATGATGAGCCATATGACCACACCGGAGAACCTGGCACAGCAGGCGAAGCTGATGGAAAACTACGGCGCGACCTGTATTTATGTGGTCGATTCCGGCGGCGCAATGAACATGAGCGATATTCGCGCCCGCTTCCGCGCACTGAAAGCGGTGCTGAAGCCTGAAACAGAAACCGGAATGCATGCGCATCACAACCTGAGTCTTGGGGTGGCGAACTCGATTGCCGCAGTAGAAGAGGGGTGTGACCGTGTCGACGCCAGCCTGGCAGGGATGGGCGCAGGCGCGGGCAACGCACCATTGGAGGTATTTATCGCCGCTGCGGATAAGCTTGGTTGGCAGCACGGAACCGATCTCTACGCACTGATGGACGCCGCCGACGATTTAGTGCGTCCACTACAAGACCGCCCGGTGCGGGTGGATCGTGAAACGCTGGCGCTGGGCTATGCCGGGGTGTACTCCAGTTTTCTGCGTCATTGCGAAGTGGCGGCAGCACGTTATGGCCTGAGCGCAGTAGATATTCTGGTGGAACTGGGCAAACGTCGGATGGTGGGCGGCCAGGAAGATATGATCGTCGACGTAGCGCTGGACCTGCGCAACCGCAAATAAAAAATGATTACGCGGCTGGCAACGTATCAGCCGCGATTCACCTGCATCGTGACCTCAGAGGGACATCTTATGACGACCCGTACCTCCGCATCTTACCGCCTGACGTTGACCGTTGGGCTTTGCTTTTTAGTTGCCCTGATGGAAGGGCTGGATTTACAGGCCGCCGGTATCGCTGCCGTCGGTATCGCCCACGCGTTTGCGCTGGATAAAATGCAGATGGGCTGGATCTTCAGTGCGGGCATTCTCGGGCTGCTGCCCGGCGCGCTGGTGGGCGGCATGCTGGCCGACCGCTATGGCCGCAAGCGTATTCTCATTGCCTCTGTGGCGCTGTTCGGCCTGTTCTCGCTGGCGACGGCGATTTCCTGGGATTTCTCATCGCTGGTGTTTGCCCGTCTGATGACCGGCGTCGGGCTGGGCGCGGCGTTGCCGAATCTGATCGCGCTGACTTCCGAGGCGGCGGGCCCGCGTTTTCGCGGTACGGCGGTGAGCCTGATGTACTGCGGTGTGCCGATTGGCGCGGCGCTGGCGGCAGCGCTCGGGTTTAGCGGCCTGGCCTCCGCCTGGCAAACGGTGTTCTGGGTAGGCGGGGTGATCCCGCTGCTGCTGGTGCCGCTGTTGATGCGCTGGCTGCCGGAATCTCAGGTTTATACCCAACAAACGCAGGTGGCCGCCGCACCGTTGCGCGCCCTGTTTGCGCCAGCGACGGCGAGTGCCACGCTGCTGCTGTGGTTGTGCTATTTCTTCACCCTGCTGGTGGTGTATATGCTGATCAACTGGCTGCCGATGCTGCTGGTGGAGCAGGGCTTTCGGCCATCGCAGGCGGCAGGCGTAATGTTTGCTCTGCAAATTGGCGCGGCCAGCGGCACGTTAATTCTCGGGGCGTTAATGGATAAACTGCGCCCGGTGGTGATGTCGCTGCTGATCTACACCGGGATGTTGGCTTCACTGCTGGCGCTGGGTACGGTGTCGTCATTGAGCGGCATGCTAATGGCGGGATTTGTGGCGGGGATGTTCGCCACCGGCGGGCAAAGTGTGTTGTATGCGCTGGCGCCGCTGTTTTACAGCACGCAGATCCGCGCCACAGGCGTGGGAACCGCCGTCGCAGTCGGGCGTCTGGGGGCGATGAGCGGTCCGCTGCTGGCAGGGAAAATGTTAGCGCTCGGTACCGGAACGGTAGGGGTGATGGCGGCTTCTGCGCCGGGCATTTTGCTGGCAGGCCTGGCGGTATTTATTCTGATGAGCCGCAAATCACAGATGCCGATCCCGGCCAGCGGTGCTTAAGCATTCATCCGGTTGTGGGAGTGGGGAGATTTGATTCCCACTTCCGGGTTAACGCCGTCAGTCAACTGTGGTGCCAAAGTTTAGATAAAACATGGCAACGGAGGCGTTATGAGCTGGCGGCCCTTTTTGTATCTGATTATTAATCCCCACCCGCTATTAAGCGCCCGGCGCGGGCATCTGCGTCTGGTGCAGGGTTGACTTTGCATTCTGTTAACAAACGCGGTATAACAAACCTTCTTTGGATGTTTAGATGTCCATACGTTTAGAAGGTTATATGCAAACAACACAACAAAATGCGCCACTGAAGCGCACAATGAAAACGCGTCACCTGATTATGCTTTCCTTGGGCGGCGTGATTGGCACAGGATTATTCTTCAATACCGGGTACATCATTTCCACCACTGGAGCGGCGGGAACGCTGCTGGCCTATCTGATTGGTGCGCTGGTGGTCTGGCTGGTTATGCAGTGTCTGGGCGAGCTGTCGGTCGCGATGCCGGAGACCGGAGCGTTTCACGTTTATGCCGCGCGCTATCTTGGTCCGGCTACCGGGTATACCGTGGCCTGGCTTTACTGGCTGACCTGGACCGTGGCGCTGGGTTCGAGCTTTACCGCCGCTGGATTCTGTATGCAGTACTGGTTTCCACAGGTGCCGGTATGGGTCTGGTGCGTGGTGTTCTGCGCGATTATTTTTGGTCTGAATGTTATCTCCACGCGCTTTTTTGCCGAAGGGGAGTTCTGGTTCTCGCTGGTCAAAGTGGTCACTATCATCGCCTTTATCATCCTCGGTGGGGCGGCGATTTTCGGCTTTATTCCGATGCAGGATGGCTCGCCCGCGCCGGGGCTGAGTAATATCACGGCAGAAGGCTGGTTCCCGCACGGTGGCTTACCGATTTTGATGACTATGGTGGCAGTGAACTTTGCTTTTTCGGGTACCGAGCTTATCGGCATTGCCGCCGGTGAAACGGAAAACCCGCGCAAAGTTATCCCGGTAGCGATTCGTACTACCATCGCGCGACTGATTATTTTCTTTATCGGCACCGTGTTTGTGCTGGCAGCGCTGATCCCGATGCAGCAGGCGGGCGTGGAGAAAAGCCCGTTTGTGCTGGTATTTGAGAAAGTAGGGATCCCGTACGCCGCTGATATTTTTAACTTCGTGATCCTGACGGCTATTCTTTCTGCAGCGAACTCCGGGTTATATGCCTCCGGGCGCATGCTGTGGTCGTTGTCGAATGAACGTACGCTACCGGCCTGTTTTGCGCGAGTAACGAAAAACGGCGTGCCACTGACGGCGCTGTCGGTCAGTATGCTCGGTGGTGTGCTGGCGCTGTTTTCCAGCGTGGTGGCCCCGGACACGGTATTTGTTGCGCTGTCGGCAATCTCCGGGTTTGCGGTGGTAGCGGTGTGGCTGAGTATCTGCGCCTCGCATTTTGTTTTTCGTCGCCGTCATCTGCAACAAGGTAAGGCATTGAGTGAATTACATTATCGCGCGCCGTGGTATCCGCTGGTGCCAGTATTAGGTTTTGTGCTGTGCCTGGTGGCCTGTGTTGGGCTGGCATTCGATCCAGCGCAGAGAATTGCGTTGTGGTGCGGGTTACCGTTTGTTGCGTTGTGCTATGGTGCTTATTTCCTTACTCAACCCCGAAACGCAAAACAGGAGCCAGAACATGTCGCAGAATAATCCGTTACGCGCTCTTCTTGATAAACAGGATATCCTGCTGCTGGATGGCGCGATGGCGACGGAGCTGGAAGCGCGAGGGTGTAACTTAGCCGACAGCCTGTGGTCAGCCAAAGTGCTGGTAGAAAACCCGGAGCTTATCCGCGAAGTGCATCTTGATTACTACCGGGCGGGGGCGCAATGCGCGATCACTGCCAGCTATCAGGCGACGCCGGCGGGCTTCGCCGCGCGAGGTCTGGATGAAGCGCAGTCGAAAGCGCTGATTGGCAAAAGCGTGGAGCTGGCGCGTAAAGCCCGTGAAGCGTATCTGGCAGAGAACCCGCAGGCGGGAACGCTTCTGGTGGCGGGATCCGTCGGGCCTTACGGCGCGTATCTGGCGGATGGCTCTGAATACCGTGGCGATTATCATTGTAGCGTTGAGGCATTTCAGGCGTTTCATCGCCCGCGCGTGGAAGCCTTGCTGGATGCCGGGGCCGATCTGCTGGCCTGCGAAACCCTGCCGAATTTTTCCGAGATTGAGGCGTTGGCCGAGCTGTTGACCGCATATCCGCGTGCGCGGGCGTGGTTCTCATTTACCCTGCGCGACAGCGAACACCTGAGCGACGGTACGCCGCTGCGTGACGTGGTTGCGTTGCTGGCGGGTTATCCGCAGGTGGTGGCGCTAGGCATTAACTGTATTGCGCTGGAAAACACCACCGCTGCGTTGCAGCATTTACACGGTTTAACGGTGCTGCCGCTGGTGGTGTATCCGAACTCGGGCGAGCATTACGATGCCGTGAGCAAAACCTGGCATCATCACGGTGAACATTGCGCGCAGCTGGCGGATTATCTGCCGCAGTGGCAGGCCGCTGGCGCACGGTTGATTGGCGGGTGCTGTCGCACCACGCCTGCGGATATCGCCGCGTTAAAAGCGCGAAGCTGAGGGTTTATCGGGTCTACATCGTTCATTGTAGGCCTGATAAGCGCAGCGCATCAGGCATTGCCGGATGGCGGCACAAGCGCCTTATCCGGCCTACAAAACCACAAAACGTTATGCCGCATCCGCCAGAACAAACATGCCGTACGGATGGATTTCAAGATAATACTGCTCGCCGACGTCCGGTTGCAGACGCGTAGCGTTGACCTGCAATAATATCTCCTGCCCGTGCCATTCCACCGTCACTTCATACTGCGGCCCCATATAGGCGACATGGCGGATCACGCAGCGCTGGCTCTCTTCGCCGCGATCGCTGAGCGTGATCGCTTCCGGGCGCACACCGACCATCCCTTCACCCTGTGTACCAAAGTGCAGCGGGCGCGGCAGATGATAGCCGTAGATATCAACGTATCCGTCGCTGAAGGTTGCCGGGAACAGGTTGGCATCGCCCATAAAGCTCGCCATAAAGCGGGAGGCGGGCTGACGATAGAGATCTTGCGGTGAACCAATCTGCATGATGTGACCTTTATTCATCACCAGTACGGTGTCGGACACCGCGAAAGCTTCACTTTGATCGTGAGTGACGTAGAGCGACGTGATATTAAACTGCTTTTGCAGCTCGCGGATCTTATCGCGCATACTGCGGCGCAGGTTGGCATCGAGGTTACTTAACGGCTCATCAAACAGCAGTACCTTCGGTTTGAGGATCAACGCGCGGGCCAGCGCCACACGCTGTTGCTGACCACCGGAAATCTGATCGACATAGCGGTCCTCGAAGCCTTCCAGATCCACCATTGCCAGCGCCTCCTTCACCCGCTGTTTCACTTCGCTACGCGACACGCCAAGCATCTTCAGCCCGTAGCCAACGTTTTCACCCAGCGACATATGCGGGAACAGAGCGTATGACTGAAACACCATGCAGATATCGCGCTGTTGAATGGAACGATGCGTGACATCTTCGCCATCAATAAAAATTTGCCCTTCGCTCGGTTTTTCCAGCCCGGCAACCAGGCGCAAAATAGTGGTTTTGCCGCAGCCGGACGGGCCGAGCAGCGTCACCATTTGCCCCTGCGGGATGGTGAGGTTGATATTGTCGATTACCGTATTACTGCCAAATCGTTTAGTGACGTTGCGCAGTTCAACGAAATTTTTCTGAGTCATAGTGCGCTCCATTACGCCTGGTTTTTGGCTTTTGAACGGGAGGTACGTGATTCACCGATCAGCCAGTCAAAGATGAAAATAATCGCCAGCATCACCACGATCAGAATCGAACCATAGGCGATAGCTACGCCATATTCGCCGTCTTCAACGCGGTTAAGAATGTAGGCTGTTGCCACGCGGGTGTCCGGCGTGACGAGAAAGACGATGGCGCTGACCGTCGTGATGGCCCGCACAAAGCTGTAGATCAGGGCCGAGAGAATGGCCGGGCGCAGCAGCGGCAGTAAAATGTGGGTTATGGTTCGCAGGGAACCCGCACGCAGGCTGAGTGAGGCTTCATCCAGCGATTTGTCGATCTGCCCCAGACCTGCAATCCCGGCACGAATGCCCACCGGAACGTTACGCATCACCATCGAGATAATCACAATTGCCGCCGTTCCGGTGAGATAAACCGGAGCGCTGTTAAAGGCGAGAATATACGAGACGCCCGCCACCGTACCCGGTACGGCAAAGCACAGCATGGTGGTGAACTCGATGGTCTTTTTGCCTTTGAATTGTTGACGCACCACCACCCAGGCGATGAGCAGGCCAAAGATAGCGGTAATGGGGGCTGCAATCCCGGCGTAGAGCAGGGTATCCAACAGTGAAGGCCACGCGCCGTCGCTCATCCCCTGACCAAATAACTTGATAAAGTTATCCAGCGTCAGGGTGTAGTCCACGCCCCAGTTAACGGTAAAGCTGCCGTAGAAAATGCTGCCGTAGAGCAGGGCGTTAAAGGCAATCCATACCGCAAGTATGGCGACCACGCTCCACACCAGGGTGACCGGTAGTGGCTGGACGTCGCCACGGTAGGATTTGCCGGAAACCGTGACGTAAGAGCGTTTACCAATCCACATATACTGGACGCAGAACACCAGCAGCGAGAACAGCAGCAGGAAAGCACCAAGCGTGCTGGCGGCCTGATAATCCAGCTGCGAGCCGGTAATGTAGAAGTAAATTTGCGTCGCCAGTACGTCGAAGTTGCCGCCAAGCACCAGCGGGTTACTGAAATCAGCCAGTGACTGTACCACGACGATTAAAAAGGCATTGGCGAGCGCGGGCTTTAGCAACGGCACAAACACGCCGTTAAAGGTTTGCCAGCGGCTGGCGCGCAGGGTGTAGGAGGCCTCTTCCAGCGAGGGATGAATGGTTTTAATGGCCCCGTCGAGGATCATAAAAGCCATTGGCGTGAATGCCAGAACCTGCGCCAGCCAGATCCCGGTAAAGCCATACAGCCAGTTGGTGTTGGTCAGCCCAAACCACTCCACCATAAACTCCGTGATATAGCCGGAGCGCCCCATCATGAGTGTCACGCCTAAGCCGACCACAAACGGTGGTGTAACGATGGGCAGAATGGAAAAGATGCGGCCAATAATGGCGCTGCGTTTGGCGATGCGCGTGGTATAAATCGCCAGTACCAGACCGAAGAAGGTACAGCCAATACCCACCGCTATCGACAAGACGATAGAGTTGACGATCACCTGCACAATATGTGCCTGCGAGAGCACGTTCATAAACGCCAGCGGGGCGAACTCTCCCGCGTCGTTGGTGAACATCGGGATAAAAATGGCGATGCTCGGCCAGACGATAAAAATGCCAATCAGCGCCACAATCGCAATCAGCGAGCCGATCACGAAGCGGTCGCCGCCCAGCCATTCGAGGCGGGTTAAGGCCAGCGTCATAATCGCGCCTAATTCAACAAACAGCACGATGGCGGCGTAGCCTAAACCGCGTCCAGCCACGGTGGCGCTGATGACGATAAACGCCATACAGAGCAATGCCCAGCCGGCATCAAAATAATGACGACTACGCTGTTCACGTGTGGCCTCACGAAACGGGCGAACCAGCAACAGACTCGGTAACAAATACCACAGCCAGCTGATATTAAAATGCGACCAGCCATAAGCCTCGAGGATCTCATCACTCGTGGATTCCAGCAGGCCATAATCGAGACTCCAGCTCGGCAACAGGATAAATGCCAGCCAGCCCAGCAAAACCCAAAGGAAAATCGCATCCCGCTTTTTCACGGGATGGAGTGCAAGTGTCTGTGACATAGCAGTTCCGGTATGGTTGGCCGGGGCAGGCATTTGTGCTGCACCCGGCAAATGCGCCTAATGCGGGTTTACTTACCCATCTTCACTTCGCTAACCCATTTATTAATCAATGCCTTACGAACATCCGTGGAACCGTATTTATCCATGTCGTAGTTGATTAATTTCAGGTCGTCGAGCTTCAGCGAATTTGGCGACGTTTCGGCGGTGGCATTGGTCAGGATCTGATAAGACTTCCCTTTCTTCCACGCCAGTTCCTGAGCTTCTTTTGATAATACCCAGTCCACAAACAGTTTGGCATTGTCGAGGTTGCGCGCGCCTTTCAGAATGCTGACGCCGCCAATTTCATAGCCCGTACCTTCACAAGGGGAAATCAACTCCAGCGGCGCACCCTGTTCTTTTTCCAGCGAGTAGTCATGCAGGAAGCCAATACCAATCGCCGTTTCGCCGCGAGCGGCGTTACGTGCCGGGGCTATGCCTGATTTGGTATACTGGGAGACGTTGGCGTTCAGTTGTTTTAGATAATCAAAGGCCTGATCTTCCCCCCACAGCTGCGCAAAAGTAGCCAGCGCGGTGTAGGCAGTACCGGAACTTTGCGGATCGGCAATTTGAATTTCGCCTTTATATTCCGGTTTGGTGAGATCTTTCCAGCACTTCGGCACCGGCAGGTTTTTCTCTTTCAGACGATCGGTGTTTACGCCAAAACCGAGGATCCCCACATATACGGCAGAGGACAGATTCCCTTTCACTTTTGCCGGATCGCGGAATTTCTCCATGATCTGCTCAAGGTTAGGGGATTTATACGCCTGTAGCAGGCCCATCTCGCCGGCCTGCGATTGCGGGTCTAAAGTGCCGCCATACCAGACGTCAGCCTGGGGGTTTTTCTTTTCAGCATCGACTTTTGCCAGGGTGCTTCCGGAACCGTTGCGGATAAATGAAGTTTTCACATCATATTTCTCGCCAAACGCTTTGGTTTCAGCTTCACACATTTCATTGGTGGCGCTGCAATAGACCACCAGCCGGCCTTTCGCCTGCGCGGCACCCGTTAAAGTCGCCAGCGCAACGGCAGAAGCAATCAGAGTAGAGGTAAAGGTCATTTTCATTGTTTTATCCTTCGAGCGTGAGTGGTGGTGATGCCCGCCATCAGTAACGGCATCAGCAGTAAACCCATAAGTACTGCGGCGACCGAGAGTAAACTGAACATTCCCGCCCAGCCGTAGCGTTCGATGACCAGCGACAGTGGCCAGCCTGCCAGCGCCGCGCCAAGGTAAGCGAACAGGCCGAGAAATCCGGTGATTGAACCCGCCGCAGCTTTGTGCCCACACTCCACCGCCGCAAGTCCAATCAGCATTTGTGGACCAAAGACGAAAAAGCCTACGGTAAAAAAGCACACTGCCAGCAGAGCGTAGTGATGAACCGGTGCCAGCCACAGTGCAGCGACTGACACCATCAACCCCAGCGTGAACAGCAAAATCATTGGCGCTCGTTGCCCGCTAAACAGCAAATCCGATCCCCATCCGGCAAATAACGCGCCGAGTAAGCCGCCCACTTCAAACAGCATTTCCGTGGCGTTGGCGCTGAGCAGGTTGACGCCGTGGCTTTCCGTCAGCCAGATATTGCCCCAGTCGTTAAGCGCAATCCGGATCACATAAACCAGTACATAAGAGACGCCCAGTAGCCAGATCAGCGGATTTTGCAGCATGGTGGTGCGCAACATTTGCCACAGCCCCATCGGCGGACTTTGTTGTTCCTGACGTAACTCCAGCGGATCGTGACGCCAGTGACCAACTGTCGGTAATCCCTCTTCCTGGGGCGTGCCTTTGAGTTGTAGCGTTAACCAGATCCCTAATGCCATGCTGATTATCCCCGGTGTCAGCATCGCGGCCTGCCAGCCCCACCAGTGGGCGGCAAAGGCACTAATTAGCGGAATAATCGCTCCGCCAATGTTGATCGACATATTCCAGCAGCCCCACCAGAAACCGCGCTCATTGCGTGAGTACCAGTGGGTCAGCAAGCGAGCACACGGTGGCCATCCCCAGCCCTGAAAAAATCCGTTCAGTGTCCAGACCACAAGCAAAAGCGTAAGTGATTCGCCAAAGGCAAACACCACGTTCAATAATCCGGTGGTGAACAAGCCGACGCCCATAAAACCGCGTTGTCCGTGGCTGTCATGCCACAGTCCGGCGGTAAATTTCGACAATCCGTAGCTGAGATAAAACAGCGAACCCAGCAGGCCAATGTCGCCTTTATCCAGTCCGAGGTCGGTTTGCAGCGCCGGAAGGACGTAATTCACGCTTTTTCGCGTCAGATAAAATGCGGCGTAGCCAATAATCATGCACATCAGCAATCGCGGACGTAATGTCCGGTAGCATTGATTAATTTCTCTCGCTGAACGCGCGTGCATGGTTGTCTCCATGTTGCTGACTATATGAAAATGAAAGTGAAAGGGGATGAGAGAAAATCCGGGATGCCTAAGACTTTTTCCTGGTTATCCGGCGATTTGTTGCAAAATTGTGGGCAAGTTAACAATTACCCGCGTGCCGTGCTGTTTTTCGAGCGTTAAGTCGCCGCCCAGGGCACTGACGCGCTCACGCATCCCCTGAATGCCAAATCCAGCCATTTTCCCGCAAGCGATCCCCACGCCGTTGTCGCTGACCTCCAGATGCAATATCTCTCCCTGCTGGCGCAGGATAATCGTCACTTCGCTGGCTTCGGCGTGTTTACAGACGTTATTGAGCAACTCCTGCAATAACCGATACAAGGTAAAGCGCACCGTTTCGTTTTCTGGTGTGGAGGTCAGTTGATAGGAAAACTGGCAATGAATGCCGCGTTCACTAAAGGCAAATTCATTAATCAGATGCAACAACGCTTCGCGGAATGTCAGTTCATCAAGCGCGGGGGGCCGCAGCTGGCGCAGCAACTGGCGGGTGGAGAGATGAATGCGGCGAGCGAGTTCATTGATTTGGCTGGCTGCGGATTGAATTTGCGCCGGATCGCGCGCTCGCTTCACCAGTTGCGACTGGATCTGAATGGCGGTGATGTTTTGACCGATTTCGTCGTGCAGCTCCCTCGCCAGGTTTTTTCGCGTGTCCTCCTCGGTGTGGATCAGCTTTTCCGCTAATGCCCGCCGCGCTGCCAGCTCGGCCTCCAGCCGTTGTCGGTAATGGTGCAGGTTTAGCGCCAGATGTTGCTGGCGGCTGATGGCAATGCCCAGGCCAATTCCCAGCAATGCCTGGGTCGCGAGGAAAATCTCCAGCTCCACCAGGTTACTAAAGCCCACGCCAATCTGGCGGGCGATGGTGATCATCATGCTGCCCAAAAGCCCGGAGAGTACGCCACCTTGCCAGCCAAATTTCCACGCCATCACCACATTGGGTAGAAAAACTACGATCAACAGCAGACGTTCAATTTCAGGTGACAGCACCATCTGAGTGCCGATACCAATAATAAAAAACAGGCTACACCAGATGATTAAAGAGGTACGCAAGGGGGGATTATGCGTATCGAGTCCCAGGAGCTGGTAGCGATGCTGCTGGCGCAGAAACTCAAAGATAAGATAGACAAACGGCGTCAGTAATACGCCTCCGGTAAATGAGGTCAAACCCGGCAGCATTATTGGGCCTGACATAAAAGGGGAGAGCAGGGCGGTATTCAGCAATGAAGCTGTTGTGACCGTGGCTAACAGCAACGTCAGACGCTGCCAGTAAAGTGGAAAACGGTGCCAGAAGTTTTGCGCAAGGATGGCAGGAAACAGGCTAATAACCGGCGTTGCCAGCATGAGATAGCCGTTCAATAGCTGTTCGCTATGGAGCCAGAACATCATCAGCAAAGGGGGGAGCACCAGCGCAGGCCAGTAGCGGCGTGCAAGTAAAATAAGAAGGGCGAGGTAAACCCCGTGCGGCAGAAACAGCGCCGCCTGTTGACCGTTATTGGTCAGATAAAAGCTGAGCGTCCACAGCATCAGCCAGCCGGTTCCCCAGGCCAGCACAATAAACAACGAAACCACCCAATGACGAAGATTGCGCGACATTAATGCCCCGCCAGCAGATGGTGGTCGAGCGCAAAATGCACCAGTTCAATGGTGCTATGGCAGTTCAGTTTTCCCAGCACATTGGCGCGATGCACATGTACCGTTTTATGACTGAGTTCGAGTTTAAAGGCGATCTCTTTAACGCTGTCACCTTTGACCAGTAAATCAAACACTTCACGTTCTCGTGGGGTGAGAATTTCCAGCGCCTGGGCAGGTTGCCCGCCGCCGCGTAAAGCACGAATTGCATCGGCACAGAGATAATGCCCGCCCAGCCCGACCGAGCGCACCGCCTGCACTAACTCTTCCGGCCCACAGCGTTTGGTTAAATACCCGCTGGCACCGGCATCCAGCGCGCTTTGCACAAAGGTTGGCGCGTCATAAATGCTAAGAATAATGGCGCGAAATTGCGGTTTTTGTGCACGCAGGCGCTTAAGCAAACTGAGGCCGTTTTCGTCCGGCATGGCAATATCAATGACCGCAACATTAACGTCATCACGGATTAATGCCGACCATGCCTGCGCGGCACTACTGTACTGACCAATGACCTCCAGATCGTCTTCCAGAGAGAGTAATTGTGCGAAGCCAGAGCGCACCACCACATGGTCATCCACCAGCACTACCCGAATCATACTTTTCTTCTCTTATTATCTAATTCTCCTATCATGCATCACGGCGCGGCGCTGGCAATCAACCAGCGACAGATATGGAATGGATGTAACAAAATGGCAATAATTTGCCGGAGCGCGAATATCTTATCTGGTTTGTGAATCGGCGTGCTACGTTCGCCAAAACCGCAAAATGCGCAAACTCGCTAACCATTGCCGATTTTTTTCTAAAAACGCTTTGTTCTTAACAAGACGTTTTAATTCCTTTATCAAAATGACCCGCAACGAAATACTGCTCCCATAACAAGACAGGGGAGCAGACAATCATGGCAATTTCATCGCGTAACACACTTCTTGCCGCACTGGCATTCATCGCTTTTCAGGCACAGGCGGTGAACGTCACCGTGGCCTATCAAACCTCCGCCGAACCGGCGAAGGTGGCTCAGGCCGACAACACCTTTGCTAAAGAGAGCGGGGCGAGCGTGGACTGGCGTAAGTTTGACAGCGGAGCCAGCATCGTGCGGGCGCTGGCTTCTGGCGACGTGCAAATCGGCAACCTCGGTTCCAGCCCATTAGCGGTTGCAGCCAGCCAACAGGTGCCGATTGAAGTCTTCTTGCTGGCGTCAAAACTGGGTAACTCCGAAGCGCTGGTGGTAAAGAAAACTATCAGCAAACCCGAAGATTTGATTGGCAAACGCATTGCCGTACCGTTTATCTCCACCACCCACTACAGCCTGCTGGCGGCGCTGAAACACTGGGGGATTAAACCAGGGCAAGTGGAGATTGTGAACCTGCAGCCGCCCGCGATTATCGCCGCATGGCAGCGGGGTGATATTGATGGTGCTTATGTCTGGGCACCGGCGGTTAACGCCCTGGAAAAAGACGGCAAGGTGCTGACCGATTCTGAACAGGTCGGGCAGTGGGGTGCGCCAACGCTGGACGTCTGGGTGGTGCGCAAAGATTTTGCCGAGAAACATCCTGAGGTCGTGAAAGCGTTCGCTAAAAGCGCCATCGATGCTCAGCAACCGTACATTGCTAACCCAGACGCGTGGCTGAAACAGCCGGAAAACATCAGCAAACTGGCGCGTTTAAGCGGCGTGCCTGAAGGTGACGTTCCGGGGCTGGTGAAGGGGAATACCTATCTGACGCCGCAGCAACAAACGGCAGAACTGACCGGACCGGTGAACAAAGCGATCATCGACACCGCGCAGTTTTTGAAAGAGCAGGGCAAGGTCCCGGCTGTAGCGAATGATTACAGCCAGTACGTTACCTCGCGCTTCGTGCAATAAAAGGAGGCGCAGATGCTGCAAATCTCTCATCTTTACGCCGATTATGGCGGCAAACCGGCACTGGAAGATATCAACCTGACGCTGGAAAGCGGCGAGCTACTGGTGGTGCTGGGGCCGTCCGGCTGCGGTAAAACCACGTTGCTGAATCTGATTGCCGGTTTTGTGCCTTATCAGCATGGCAGCATTCAACTGGCGGGTAAGCGTATTGAGGGACCGGGAGCAGAGCGCGGCGTAGTTTTTCAGAATGAAGGGCTGCTACCGTGGCGCAATGTAAAGGACAACGTGGCGTTCGGCCTGCAACTGGCAGGTGTAGAGAAAATGCAGCGACTGGAAATCGCGCACCAGATGCTGAAAAAAGTCGGCCTTGAAGGGGCGGAAAAACGCTACATCTGGCAGCTTTCCGGCGGTCAACGTCAGCGGGTGGGCATTGCCCGCGCGCTGGCGGCGAATCCCCAGCTGTTATTACTCGACGAACCGTTTGGTGCGCTGGACGCCTTCACCCGCGACCAGATGCAAACCCTGCTGCTGAAACTCTGGCAGGAGACGGGCAAGCAGGTGCTGTTGATTACCCACGATATAGAAGAAGCGGTGTTTATGGCGACTGAACTGGTTCTGCTTTCACCCGGCCCTGGCCGCGTGCTGGAGCGTCTGGCGCTCAACTTTGCTCGCCGCTTTGTTGCGGGAGAGTCGAGCCGCAGCATCAAGTCCGATCCACAATTCATCGCCATGCGCGAATATGTTTTAAGCCGCGTATTTGAGCAACGGGAGGCGTTCTCATGAGTGTGCTCATTAATGAAAAACTGCATTCGCGGCGGCTGAAATGGCGCTGGCCGCTCTCGCGTCAGGTCACTTTAAGCATTGGCACGTTAGCGGTTTTACTCACTGTGTGGTGGGCAGTCGCGGCGCTGCAACTGATTAGCCCGCTGTTTTTGCCGCCGCCGCAACAGGTACTGGCAAAACTGCTCACTATTGCCGGGCCGCAGGGATTTATGGACGCTACCCTGTGGCAGCATCTGGCCGCCAGCCTGACGCGTATTGTGCTGGCATTAGTTGCGGCGGTGTTGATCGGCATTCCGGTTGGGATCGCCATGGGGCTAAGCCCGACGGTGCGTGGCATTCTCGATCCGATAATTGAGCTTTATCGTCCGGTGCCGCCGCTGGCTTATTTGCCGCTGATGGTGATCTGGTTTGGTATTGGTGAAACCTCGAAGATCTTACTGATCTATTTAGCGATTTTTGCACCGGTGGCGATGTCGGCGCTGGCGGGGGTGAAAAGCGCGCAGCAGGTTCGCATTCGTGCCGCCCAGTCGCTGGGTGCCAGCCGTGCGCAGGTGCTGTGGTTTGTTATTTTACCCGGCGCGCTGCCGGAAATCCTCACCGGATTACGCATTGGTCTGGGTGTGGGCTGGTCTACGCTGGTAGCGGCGGAGCTGATTGCCGCGACGCGCGGTTTAGGATTTATGGTTCAGTCAGCGGGTGAATTTCTCGCGACTGACGTGGTGCTGGCGGGGATCGCGGTGATTGCGATTATCGCCTTTCTATTAGAACTGGGTCTGCGCGCGTTACAGCGCCGCCTGACGCCCTGGCATGGAGAAGTACAATGAGTGAACGTCTGAGCATTACCCC
>ERZ773131.742-NODE-742-length-26637-cov-62.358137_pt1 | contig 26637 bp, 23 predicted proteins | sample MGYA00511082_ERZ773131 | MGnify/ENA primary metagenome ERZ773131 (study PRJEB29015, sample SAMEA2737813) | human gut metagenome | biome: human gut; feature: human-associated habitat; material: faeces | place: China | collected 2012 ... | reverse complement strand
ATTCGCCGCCACAACGACCGGATGAAACTGGCGGAAATGGCGATGGAGAAGGGCATCAATGTTCCGGAAAGCGACCGTCCGATAGACAAGCAGAGCGATGAATATCTCGTGAAACGGGGATTGAGAAATGCCTTTCTGGGAGCCGGCTTATGCGCCATGTTTGCCTGGTGGGATGTTGATTTCCTGGCTGGCATCGGAGCCCTGGTCTTCTTCTATGGCATCGGTCAGACTGTTATCGGCTCGCTTCCTGCCATCAAGGACTGGTGGAAGAACCGTCACGGCGACCAGGGCACGGGCTATAATGGTACTCCGGTCTAGCAGCCGACATTCAATATATCATGGCTTCTCAATAGGAGGGGAAGTCACAAGGAAAAGAACAACAATTATTAGTTAATATATATAAGGTGGAAAAGTTATCCGATATCTCTCTCGTCACGAAGGTGGTGATGCTTCATGACCGCAAGTCGTTCGACCTGCTGGTCAGGAAGTATCAGTCACCCATTCGTGGGTTCTTCCTGCGGCAGACGCTGGGGGATGCGCAGCTGAGTGACGACTTGGCTCAGGATACCTTTGTAAAGGCTTATACCCATCTGTCCGGTTTCAGGGGTACAGCCTCTTTCTCCACCTGGCTCTACCGCATCGCCTATAATGTATGGTATGATTATACCCGCAGCCATAAGGAGACGCAGGACATCGATACGCCTGCCGTTTCCAGTAAGAATGCACAGGGCGCCCATGCCGGATTGAAGATGGATTTGCTCAAGGCATTACAGATATTGAATGAAAATGAACGTACATGCATCACGCTGCAGCTGATGGATGGACTCTCTATAGATAAGATTGCAGAGGTGACGGGAATGGCGCAAGGCACCATCAAGTCGCATCTCTCTCGAGGAAAACAGAAACTTGCAAGTTACTTAAAACAGAATGGTTATGACCGATAAGATAAATGATAAGAAGTTGGAGAGCATGAAAGGGGAACCGTTGAACCCTCAGGATGAAGAACTCTTGCAGATGTTCTTTTCCGATTGCCAGATGTCAGAGATTCCTGATGACGGATTCTCCGACAGGGTGATGCAGGCCTTGCCGGCTTTACCCGAAACTGATACTGCGATGTCGCTGGTTAAGCGCCAGCGCCTGGAACATTTATGGACTGCAGTCTGTGTGGCAGCAGGCATCATCATAGCGGTGGTCTGTCAGGGATGGGAGCAGATACAGGGGTGGCTTTTCTCTATGAAGATAGATTTCCTCCTCTCCGGCTCCCGTGCTCTTACGCATGTGGCAGATTCTATCGCCCACTCTCAGAATCTCCTGATGGTGCTGGCTGGCATCGTTGTCCTCATCATGGTTTGGGGATATAATGAACTGGCTGATGCACGTCAGTAGGCTTCTTCCCTGATATCAATTGTATGAATGATCAACTCTTTCTATTAGCAGAATAGTTTTAAGTGCTAATAGAAAGAGTTTTTTATTACTATAAATATCATCTTTATGCTCTTGAAATCTCCGTTCATCGACGCTGAACGGACATTCAACGTCGCTGAACGTACATTCAACGTCGCTGAACGGACATTCAGCGTCGATGAACGAAGATTTAATATTGCTGAATATAGAAAAACAAATAGGTGCTGCTACTTTTTCAGTAGAGCACCTATGCTTATGATATCGGTTTCTAAAACAATTTATACGTAGTGCGTAGCACTTTGAACTCGGTTCGGCGGTTCAGCTGGTTGCAGATTTCCTGATGCTCCTTGCTCTGCTTCAGGATAAATTCTTCGTTGAGCACATCGCCTTCCTTGAGCCAAGGATACTTCTCGGTGAGTTTCTTGCGCACATTCTTCGGCTTCTCCTTGCCGTAGCCCACAGGGGTGAGGCGCTCTTTCTCTATGCCGTGTTTTATCAGGTAGTCTACTACCGATTGGGCACGGCGCTGAGACAGATGCTTGTTATATTCGCTGTTTCCCTTGTAGTCGCAATGGGCGCTGAGTTCGATGGTAACGTGCGGGTTCTCTTTCAGCAGCGTTACCAGCTGGTCGAGGGCTGTTGTACTGGCTTCGGTAAGGGTTGCCTTGTCGAAATCGTAGAAGATGTTGTCGATGAGTACAGGGGCTGTGATGGAAGCCAGCGGGAACTGGAGCACGTATTCCTTACTCTCTTTGGCCGAATCAACCCGAAGTTCTTCCTTGTGGTTGAGGTAGCCTTTGCAGGATGCCATCACCAGATAGTCGACATGCGGATTGATAGGGAGGACAAACGAACCGTCGCCCTTGACGGATAGTTTCCTGTTCGTTCCGTCGTTGCCTACGATTCTCACCTCTGCGGCAGGCAGTTCATAACCGTCTTTCTCGTAAACCCATCCCTTCATTGTGGTAACAATCTCCGGATTCTCGAAGGAGTAGATATGATCGTAGCCTCTTCCGTCTTTTCTGTTGGAGCAGAAGAAACCCTGGTTGTGGAGACCCTCGAAAGTCATTCCGAAGTCATCGGCTTCTGTATTCAGCGGATAGCCGGGGTGGGTGAGTTCATATTTCCGGGTGATGGAATTCACTTTGGCGATATAGATGTCGAGTCCGCCCATTCCCACATGACCGTTGCTGCTGAAGTAGAAGTCGCCGTTAGGACGGAAGGTAGGGAACATCTCATCGCCTGGGGTGTTGATAGGTTCGCCCAGGTTCTCTACGCCGCCCAGTCCGGCAGGAGTGATGCGCACTCGCCAGATGTCGAGACCGCCCTTTCCGCCCGGCATGTCTGATACGAAATAGAGCCATTCGCCATCAGGAGAGATGGCTGGATGGGCAAAACAACTGAGCGTATCTTTGCTGATTTGCAGATTTGTAGGCTTGCTCCAGGCTGCATCAGAGCGGTTGGAGGTTACTATCTGGGCCAGACGAGGGGATGTGGGATCGGTGGTACACTGGGTGAGGTACATCTGCTTGCCGTCTGGGGTAAAGCAGCATGCGCCCTCTTCGTAGTCGGTGTTGAGACCGGTTCCGATGGCTTCCGGCTTGCTCCATTTGCCTTTGTCGTCCTTTTCAGAGAAGAAGATGTCGGCAGATTTCGTTCCCGTCACTCCGTTCAGGTCGCTGCCCTGGGCTTCGTTACGGGTTGAGGTGAAATAGAGCTGGCTGTAGTCATCGCTGAGGAACATCGGCGAATAGTCGTCTCTTCGGGAATTGAAAACAGCCATCCGCTTTACCTTGTACCGGCTTCCTTCCTTCTTCCAGACTGGGGCTTTTCGTGCCGATTCGAGTCCGTTCTTTACCAGCACGTTGTCGGGCATGGAATCGAGCAGGAATTCGAATTCCTTCGCAGCCTGTCTGTAACTTCCGTTCTTCAGGAGAAGCCGGGCGTAAGCCAAGCGGTCGTTGAGGTCTGCCTGCTTGTATCGGATGGCATTGCTGTAGGCTGCCAATGCCTTCGGCGTACTGTTGATTTTATCATAGCAGCGTGCCATCTTCAGAGCCACCTTGCCCCGGGCAGCCCGCTCTTTGGTAGGTGTCTTGGTGTACACCTTTTTATATTGGGTTGCCGCATCGTAGTATTCGCCTAAAGAAAGATGCTTGTCTGCTTTCTTCAGGTTCTGTTCTATGCCGCAACTTATCAGAAAGAGGCAACTGATTGCTGTTATTATTTGATATAATCTTATTTGCTTCATATTGATTTACATCTGTGAGAATGGCTGGCGATATTGGCAGCCTGCCTTCCAGTTGCTGCAGCCATAGGCGGTCTTGCCCTTGATGATGACGCCTTTGCCGCAGAGCGGACATGGCTTGCCAACCATTGGATCGGTCGCAGGAGTTGGCTGAGCAGGAGCATTCTGAGAATCTGTATTTTGTGCTGCTGCCTTATCGGCTTTCTTGGCAGGAGCCTTTCGGGCAGCCGGTTTCTTGGCAGCCGGTTTCTTCTTGAGGTCTTCCTCTGTCATGATGGTCACTCTCCGGTTGCTGTTGTCTGACAACACATCGATGACTATCTTGTTGATCTGTTCTTTCAGTCCGTTGATGAAGTCGGCAGGATCGTAGGTCTTGTGCTCGATGTCGCGGAGCTTCTTCTCCCAGATACCGGTCAGTTCGCAACTCTTCAGCAGTTCCTCATGGATGGTGTCAATGAGTTCGATGCCTGTCGGGGTTGCCATCAGATTCTTGCGCTGGCGACGGATGTAGTGGCGCTTGAAGAGGGTCTCGATGATGCCGGCACGGGAGGAAGGTCGGCCGATTCCGTTCTCCTTCAATGCAGCACGAAGTTCTTCGTCTTCTACGAATTTACCGGCTGTCTCCATCGCACGCAGCAGGGTTGCCTCGGTATAATACTTAGGTGGCGTGGTCCACTTCTCCGTCAGGGTAGGCTGATGGTCTCCCGATTCGCCTTTTGTGAAGGATGGGAGGGTTCTTTCTTCTACTACTTCCTTCTTGGCACCGTTTCCGGAGTCTGCATTTCCGTTGGCGTTATCTGAAGCATCATCGTCATCTGCATTCTTTACATCCTTGGCATAGACTACTCGCCAGCCTGGTTCGAGAATCTCCTTACCGCTTACCTTGAACTCTATCTTTTCCGGTTTCGGTCCGTCTTCGTTGATTACCTCGCCCAAAACTGTGGTGGTGGAGAATTTGCAGTCCGGATAGAACACGCTGATAAAGCGCTTGGCGATGAGATCATACACGTTTGCCTCCATATCGGTGAGTCCGGTTGGCGGAACACCGGTTGGGATGATGGCGTGGTGGTCGGTTACCTTGCTATTATCGAAAACCTTCTTGCTCTTCGGCAATTTCTTGCTGATTGTTGCGAGCTGCTGGATGAGCGGGAGGTATTTCTGCTGACTCATGATCTTTGCCTGACTCACTCCGTTCAGAATCTGTGGACATTTCGGATAGATATCGTCGGTCAGAAACTGGGTATCTACACGAGGATAAGTGGTGTACTTCTTCTCGTAGAGACTCTGGATGAGCTTCAGCGTAATATCGGCAGAGTAAGCAAACTTCTTGTTGCAATCCACCTGCAGCGAGGTGAGGTCGTAGAGATGAGGTGGCGCCTCGTTTCCCTTTTTCTTGCTTACAGCTGTAACGGTGAAGGGTTTGCCGGCGATGGTGCTGAAAGCCTTCTCGCCTTCCTCCTTGCTGGTAAACTTGCCGCTGGTGGCGGTAAACTGGGTGTCGCGGTAGATGGTGGCGAGTACCCAGTAAGGTTCGGAAACGAAGTTGTCAATTTCCTTCTGGCGGTTTACGATGAGGGCAAGGGTAGGGGTCTGCACCCGACCGATGCTGAGCACCTGTCGGTTCTGACCGTATTTCAATGTGTAAAGTCGGGTGGCGTTCATACCGAGAATCCAGTCGCCGATGGCACGGGAAAGTCCGGCAAGATAGAGTGACTGATATTCCCCCTGGTCTTTCAGTTCCAGGAAACCCTGCTTGATGGCCTCATCGGTCATGGATGAAATCCACAGTCTCTTGACGGGGCATTTTGCCTGCGCCTTCTGCATCACCCATCTCTGGATGAGCTCTCCTTCCTGTCCGGCGTCACCGCAGTTGATGATGCTGTCGGCAGCCTGCATCAGTTTCTCGATGGTGGCAAACTGCTTCTTGATGCCTTCATCGTTGATGAGCTTGATGCCGAAGCGCTGTGGAATCATCGGCAACGCCGCAAGGCTCCAATGTTTCCACATCGGAGTATAATCATCCGGTTCCTTCAGCTCACAAAGGTGGCCGAAGGTCCATGTTACTTGGTAACCATTACCTTCCATATAACCGTCGCGTGCCGTGGTAGCCCCGATGATTCGGGCGATATCCTTAGCCACGCTAGGTTTCTCTGCTATACAAACTATCATGTTTTATTCTTATTTCTGTTTGCAAAGGTACAATAAAATAATGAGATAGCCATCATTTAGTCTCCTTTTTCTCATTGCCGGGAATAAAATATTCCACAAAAAAGGTCGCCCTGAAAGAGCAAAAGCTTCTTGCATTCAAAGCTTTTGCCCTTTCAGGGCGACCTTGCTGATTGTTATCTAACCCAGGGCGCTGCCCTGGGCTAGGAGCTTCTGCCCTTTCAGGGCGTGTTCGTATAAATCTGCGTGCGATTACTCGTACTCCTGCCAGCTCTTAATCTGCAGCTGATCCTGGCTCAATGTGCAGAATGCCTCGATGAAGGCAGAAGCCAGACGGGCATTGGTGATCAGAGGAATGTTGTGGTCGATAGCGCCACGACGGATTCTGTAACCATTGGTCAACTCACGCTTGGTGTGATTCTTAGGGATGTTGACGATGAGGTCGAACTTGTGGTCGGCAATCATCTGCATCACGTTAGGAAGATCCTTGTGGTCCTCATCAGGCCATCCTACGGCTGTAGCCTTCACGTTGTTCTCGTTCAGGAACTTCGCTGTACCGGCTGTAGCGTAGATGGTGTAACCATTCTTCACCAAAGCCTGGGCTGCGTCGAGCAGAGAAGCCTTCTCCTTCGCACCACCGCTTGAAAGCATGATGCCCTTGTCCTTTGAAGGAATCTTGTAGCCGGTGGCAATCAATGAGTTGAGCAATGCCTCCTCGAAAGTATCACCCATACAACCTACCTCACCGGTAGAACTCATATCTACACCCAAAACAGGGTCGGCGTTCTGCAAGCGGGCGAATGAGAACTGTGATGCTTTCACACCCATGCGGTCGATATCGAAGGCAGACTTGTCTGGCTTCTGATATGGAGCGTCGAGCATGATGCGGGTAGCAGTCTCGATGAAGTTGCGCTTCAATACCTTGCTCACGAATGGGAATGAGCGGGATGCACGGAGGTTACACTCGATAACCTTCACATCGCGACCCTTAGCCAAGTACTGGATATTGAAAGGACCCGAGATGTTGAGCTCCTTGGCGATGGCACGTGAAATCTTCTTGATCTGACGGGCTGTAGCGAAGGAAATCTGCTGAGCAGGGAAGGTCATGGTAGCGTCACCTGAGTGAACACCTGCATACTCTACGTGCTCTGAAATACCATACTCTACAATCTCACCGTTCTGGGCAACACCGTCGAACTCAATCTCGTTGGTCTCTGTCATGAACTGGGAGATAACTACCGGGTATTCCTTAGAAACCTCAGAAGCTGCCTCCAGGAAGCGACGCAACTCATCATCATCGTGGCAAACGTTCATGGCTGCACCGGAAAGAACGTAAGATGGACGAACGAGAACAGGATAGCCTACCTCGTCGATGAACTTCTGAACATCCTCCATAGAGGTGAGGGCGCTCCACTTAGGCTGGTCGATGCCCAACTTATCGAGCATGGCAGAGAACTTACCGCGGTTCTCGGCACGGTCGATGTTGACAGGAGATGTACCCAGAATTGGCACAGACTGGCGATGGAGCTTCATAGCCAGGTTGTTTGGAATCTGACCACCTACAGAAACAATCACACCACGTGGTGATTCCAGGTCGATGACATCGAGTACACGCTCGAATGAAAGTTCATCGAAGTAGAGACGGTCGCACATATCGTAGTCGGTAGATACGGTCTCCGGGTTGTAGTTGATCATGATTGACTTGTAACCCAACTTGCGGGCTGTATTGATGGCGTTTACTGAACACCAGTCGAACTCTACAGAAGAACCGATGCGGTAAGCACCCGAACCGAGAACGATGACAGACTTCTCGTTCTTGTAGTAGTTGATGTCGTAACCCTCTACGGCGTAAGTCATGTAGAGATAGTTGGTAAGGTCAGGATGCTCGCTTGCCACAGTAGGGATGCGCTTCACGGCAGGAAGAATGTTCAACTTCTTGCGCAGTGCACGAACAGCGAGAACCTCCTTCTCCATGTTGGTATCCTTGGTCTTCAATACGAAGCGGCCAATCTGGAAGTCAGAGAAGCCCAATACCTTAGCCTCGCGCAATACCTCGGCAGGAATCTCCTCCAGAGTATTATATTCAGAAAGCTTGTGCTTGTAATCTACGATATTCTTCATGCGCTCGATGAACCAAGGGTCAATCTTGGTCAACTCCTCGATGCGCTCGATGGTGTAGCCTTCCTCCAGAGCCTGGGCAATGGCGAAGATACGGAGGTCGGTAGGGTTAGAAAGTTCCTCATCCAGGTTTTCGAACTTGGTATGGTCGTTGCCTACGAAACCGTGCATTCCCTGACCAATCATACGGAGACCCTTCTGGAGCATCTCCTCGAATGAGCGGCCGATAGACATGATTTCGCCTACAGACTTCATGGAAGAACCAATCTTGCGGCTTACACCGGCAAACTTGGTAAGGTCCCAACGAGGAATCTTGCAGATCATATAGTCGAGTGATGGAGCTACATAAGCTGAGTTAGGAGTACCCATCTCGCCAATCTGGTCGAGTGTATAACCGAGGGCAATCTTAGCTGCAACGAAAGCGAGCGGATAACCTGTAGCCTTAGATGCGAGGGCAGAAGAACGGCTCAAGCGAGCATTGATCTCGATGATACGGTAGTCGTTGGTCTCAGCATTGAAAGCATACTGGATGTTGCACTCACCCACGATGTTGAGGTGACGGACGCACTTCACGGCGATGTCCTGCAACATCTTCACCTGCTCGTCGGTGAGAGAACAGGTAGGAGCCACAACGATAGATTCACCTGTGTGAATACCCAGTGGGTCGAAGTTTTCCATAGAGGCAACGGTGAAGCAACGGTCGTTAGCATCACGGATGCACTCAAACTCAATCTCCTTCCATCCCTTCAGGCTCTCCTCAACGAGTACCTGAGGTGCGAAAGTGAAGGCAGATTCAGCAATCTCCTTGAACTCCTCTTCGGCCTTGCAGACACCAGAACCGAGACCACCCAGCGCGTAGGCAGAACGGATCATGATAGGGTAGCCGATGTTGCGTGCCGCAGCCACAGCCTCCTCCATGTTCTCGCAAGCGTGGCTTACAGGAACCTTGAGGTCAACCTTGTTAAGCTCCTTTACGAAGAGGTCGCGGTCTTCCGTGTTCATGATAGCTTCTACAGAGGTACCCAACACATCCACGCCATACTCCTTGAGCACGCCGCTGAGGTAAAGCTCTGTACCAACGTTCAAACCCGTCTGGCCACCCCAAGCCAGCATGATGCCGTCTGGGCGCTCCTTCTTGATAATTTCAGTTACAAAAAAAGGTGTCACCGGCAAGAAATAAACCTTGTCAGCAATACCTTCACTTGTCTGAATTGTAGCAACGTTTGGATTAATGAGGACGGAACTAATACCCTCCTCGCGCAAAGCCTTGAGAGCCTGCGAACCGGAATAGTCAAACTCACCTGCCTGGCCGATCTTCAAAGCACCGGAACCCAGAACGAGGACTTTCTTAAGCTGTTTCTTCATCATTAAATATAACTATAAGTTTGTTCTTTATATGTCTTGTTATTTATGTTTTTAGCAACTAAACTGTATTTGGCTTAGTTCACAAATGGTAGACACACTATTTCGAGATGCAAAGTTACGCTATTTATTTGATTATTCCAAATTTTCTGCAAATCTTTACAGTTAAATAACATCAATTATTATTATTTCTTCTCTAGAATGTCGTATTTTTGCAATTATTTTGTTACTTTTGCAGCGGCTTTTAGTCATGTAGAAAAAGAATAAAAATAGCAAACAAGATAAATATAACAACAATGAAAGTCGGATTATTCGTCCCTTGTTATGTGGATGCCCTTTACCCTGAAGCGGGTGTGGCTACATACAAGTTGCTTAAGCATTACGGACTAGACGTGGGTTATCCCGAAAAACAGACTTGCTGCGGCCAGCCAATGGCTAATGCCGGTTTTCAGGACAAGTCGGAGAAGGTCATAGAGACATTTGATGAGCTGTTCAAGGATTACGATTATATCGTAGCTCCTTCTGCCTCATGTGCCGCTTACGTAAAGGTGTATTATCCTAAAATCCTTGAGGGTAAGCACGAGTGTATTTCCTCAAAGAAAATCATGGATGTTGTGGAGTTCCTTCACGATGTGCTGAAGGTGGATCATGTGCCGGGCAAGTTCCCGCATGTGGTGAGTGTACACAACAGTTGTCACGGTGTGCGCGAACTGGGATTGTCATCTCCTTCTGAGCGCCACATCAAGCCTTTCAACAAAATCATTGACTTATTAAATATGGTGGAAGGCATTACCATCCACGAACCGGAGCGCAAGGATGAGTGTTGCGGATTTGGCGGTATGTTCTCTATTGAGGAGCCTGCCGTTTCTACCCGTATGGGCGAGGAGAAGATCAAGCGCCACATGGCTACAGGCGCTGAGTTTGTTACCGGACCGGATTCTTCCTGTCTGATGCACATGGCTGGAATCGCCAAGAAAGAGAATATGCCGATCAAGTTTATTCATGTTGTTCAAATATTAGCTGCAGGACTATGAGTACAGAACATTCCAAGAGAGCTGCGAAGTTTACGCAGAACGTAGAGAAGACCACCTGGCACGACGCTACCTTCTGGTCTGTTCGTCAGAAAAGAGATAAGATGGCGCAGGAACTTCCTGAGTGGGAAGATCTCCGCGAGCATGCGTCTGAAATCAAGATGCACACGATTACTCATCTCGCCGATTATCTCGATATGTTTTCCAAGAATCTGGAGAGCCGCGGGGTAAAGGTTCACTGGGCAAAGGATGCACAGGAATTTAATGAGATTGTGCTCGGTATCCTGAAAGACCATAACGTGAAGAAGATGGTGAAGTCGAAGTCGATGCTCACCGAGGAGTGCGAGATGAATCCTTATCTGGAGCAGCACGGCATTGACGTGGTGGAGACCGACCTGGGTGAGCGCATCATCCAGCTCTTGCATCAGAAGCCTAGCCATATCGTGATGCCTGCCATCCACCTGAAGCGTGAGGAGGTAGGTAAGATGTTCGAGGAGAAGGGAATCTCCAAGGAAATCGGCAACTATGATCCTACTTATCTGACCCGCTGTGCCCGTCATCATCTCCGCGACCAGTTTATGGAAGCCGGAGCAGGTATGACCGGATGTAACTTCGGTGTGGCTGCTACCGGCGATTGCGTGGTTTGCACCAACGAGGGTAATGCGGATATGACCACTTCCATGCCTAAGCTCCATATCGTAGCGATGGGTATTGAGAAACTGGTTCCTGATTATAAGTCTTTGGCTGTATTCCAGCGCCTGCTCTGCCGCTGCGGAACCGGTCAGCCTACCACTACCTTTACCTCTCATTTCCGCCAGGCTCGTCCGGGTGCCGAGATGCATGTGGTATTGGTGGATAACGGCAGAAGCGATATTCTCGCCGATAAGGATCACTGGCAGACGTTGAAGTGTATGCGCTGCGGTGCCTGCATGAATACCTGTCCGGTTTATCGTCGTTCAGGCGGTTACAGTTACACCTATTTTATACCGGGTCCTATTGGTGTGAACCTGGGTATGCTGAAGAATCCTCAGAAGTACAGCGATAATGTTTCGGCATGTACTTTGTGCTTGTCATGCGATAATGTCTGTCCTTCCAAGGTAGGACCGGGTTCTCAGATTTATGTCTGGCGCCAGAGTCTGGAGAAGTTGGGTAAGGCTGATCCTGTAAAGAAGGCGATGTCGAATGGTATGAAGTATCTCTTCGACCGTCCTGCGCTCTACACCACAGCCCTGAAGTTTGCGCCACTCGCCAACCTGATTCCTGAATGCTGCACGCACTTCAGCAATTGGAATGCCTGGGGCATCGGTCACGCCATGCCTGAGTTTGCCAAGAAGAGTTTTCATCAATTATGGAAGGAGGGAAAAGTAAAATGAAGAAAGAAGATTTCCTGAACAAGTTGCGTAAGAATACGCACGTTCAATTCGATATGCCTGCCGTTGATGTGAAGGGTATCCAGTATGAGGATACGCTGAAACAGTTTATTGAGATGACGGAATCGGTAGGTGGCCATGTGATAGAGGCGAAGGAGGGTGAGAGTCTGGATGAGCTGGTGAAGAAGGCTTATCCGGAAGCCAAAGTCTTTGCTTCTCATCTGCCAGAAATCACGATTGCCCAGAAGAATCCTGATACGGTGGCTGAGGCTAATGACCTGAATGGTACTGATGTGGGTATTGTTCGTGGTGAAGTGGGTGTTGCCGAGAATGGCTGCGTCTGGATTCCTCAGACCATGAAGGAGAAAGCGGTGCTTTTCATCTCGGAATACCTTGTGATATTCCTCGAAAAAGAGAAGATTGTGAACAATATGCATGAGGCTTATGCCCGTATTGAGATGGATCCGAAGTACAATTTCGGTATTTTCATCAGTGGTCCTTCCAAGACTGCCGATATTGAGCAGGCACTGGTTATGGGTGCGCAAGCTGCTCGTGGTGTGACAGTTATACTGATTTAGTTTATAGTTAAAAGTTGATGGTTTATAGGTCTTAGCCGTTCGCAAGATTGCTATAAACTATCAACTTTCAACTATTATAAGTTCCATTCGTAAGTATCATAAACCACTCCTCTTCCTCCGAAACCTTCTTTCTGATAGATGAGGCTGGTGTTGAGCACCTTTCCTCCTTCTTCATTAGATGTTCCGAAATCGAAATAATCAAAATCCTTATACCTTATATTAATGAGATTCTGAAACAAAGCATCGAGTGCATGCGCCTTTTTCCCCTCTTCTGATGCGGAAATATACTGCGTGTGAACCACTTTTCTGCTGATGTACAGAACGGTTCCGCCTAGCATCTTGCCAGATTCTTCTCGGGCAACATACAGTTTGATATTGTCAGGGAAAGATGTTTTCAGTCTGCTCATCTCTTGCAAGGTATGAACAGGATGAGCCTGATAGGTGTTCATCAGGTTTTCGGTTAAAATGCTCCAGAACGTTTCGTAATCCTCACTTTCTTCAATGAAGATTCCTTTTTCCAGGGCTTTCCTTGCGCCCGATTTTCTGATATTATACCATTTCAGCGGATGCTTCAGGTCGATGACAGCCGCAATGTTTCTGGCGCAGATTTGCGCCCGGCATTCCTTGAAGAGGGCATAGAGGTCTTCTTCGGCTGGCAGTTGCTGGTAAATCCAGGGTATCGGTTTGTAGATGCACTTCCGGAAACCTGCCTGCTTCAGGTATGTGTTGATGGCAACGAAAACCTGACAGATATTTTCTGCTGAGGCGTGTCCGGTAGTAAGCAGTCCTGCATAGGTGAGCCCCTGATGAGAATAGAAAATATCTCCGTCCTCATTGGCAGGGAGCAAGGCATAGAGCTTGTTGTTGTGGAAAACCATGAGCGAATGGTCATGGAAACGGTCGCTGTGATAATCCATGTAGGAGCGGTTGAGAAGGAAGGTGGCGTTGCGTGACTGGTCTACAAAAGCGTTCCACGCCTCCTTGTCTGCATCGTTGTATTTTCTGATCTCAAACATGATTTTTAGCGTTATTGATTCTCGGTCTTTGAGAGATTAGGACTTTGGGATGAACTGATGAATCTGAGATATTCGTCATATTCGCGTATGTAGTCTTCTTCCTTAAACTTTTGGGAAGCCAGAACCAGACACAATGAGCCGGAAGAGAAATCATCCAGTGTTCGCCAGATATTGACATCCACGAACAGTCCCTCCCAAGGGTGGTTGAGATGATAGGTCTTCTTCTGTCCTCCATTATCCAGTGTTACCGAAAAGGAACCGCTGGCTGCTATGATGAATTCCTGGCATTCCTTGTGAGCATGGCCACCACGACTTTCTCCGCCCGGAACATCATAGGTCCAGTAGGTCCGGGCAATGGCAAAGGGAATATGCGTTTCTCCCTCTGCCACTGTCAGGTTGCCTCTTGGGTCGAATATCTTGGGTAATGTGATAATTCTTCCTAATTCTTTCATGTCTATTTCTTCATATATGGGTCGGTTCCCAATACTGTCTTTGCCAGACGCTTTGCCTTGTCGCGGAGCTGATTGAGGTTATCGCCCTTCTCGCCGTAGCAGAGTACGACACCCATGCGGCGACCTACGTGAGCCTCTGGCTTGCCGAAGATACGGATGCGGGTGTGGTCTTCCTTCAGGGCATCGAGCATATTGTAGTTTAATGGCTCGGTGCTTTCCTCTGGCGAGAGGATGACGGCAGAACAGCCGATGTGCTCCAGATGGATTCCGGCGATAGGCAAGCCCATCACGGCACGGAAGTGGAGCTCAAACTCGCTCAGGTTGGTGGTGTGACCGAGGGTTACCATACCTGTATCGTGTGGACGAGGACTCAACTCTGAGAAGATAACCTCGCCCTGCTTGCTCAGGAAGAACTCTACGCCCCAGAGACCGGCACCAGTCAAAGCCTTGGTTACTTCGCCGGCAATGTGCTCAGCCTTCTTCAAAGCCTCCTCTGGAATCTGGAATGGCTGCCAACTCTCGCGGTAGTCGCCGCCCTTCTGTACGTGGCCGATAGGTGGACAGAAGAGGGTAGGACCGTCTTTCTGGGTGACGGTGAGCAGGGTGAACTCAGAATCGAAGTCGATAAATTCCTCGATGATTACTTCCTTCACGTCGCCACGACCTTCTTCCATTGCTTCCTTGTAAGCCTCCTTCAGTTCATCATCGTTGTGAACATAGCTCTGACCATGGCCGCTTGAACTCATCAGAGGTTTCACTACGCATGGGAAACCGATTTCATCGGCAGCGTTCTTAAACTCCTCGAAGGTCTTGGCATAGAAATACTTGGCGGTGCGCAGACCCAGTTCCTTGGCGGCAAGGTCGCGGATGGCACGGCGGTTCATGGTGTAGTTTACGGCACGGGCAGAAGGCACAACCTGGATGCCCTCCTTCTCGAAGTCGAAGAGTCGCTCAGTGCGGATAGCTTCAATCTCAGGCACGATGATGTCTGGGTGATGTTTCTCTACCACTGCGGTCAATGCGTCGCCATCGAGCATTGAGAACACTTCCCGCTCGTCGGCAACCTGCATGGCTGGTGCATTGTCATACTTGTCGCAAGCGATGACGTACTGTCCTGCTCGCTTTGCGGCGATGGTAAACTCCTTGCCCAGTTCGCCTGAGCCCAAAAGCATAATCTTCTTCATTTATATGATGTTTAATATTTTATGTCCCTAAAATTAATCACTAATCACTAATAATTAATCACTAAATCCGAACTTCTTTCTGATAAATTCTGCGATAAACTTCTCTGTTTCTTCGATTCCCAGCAGGCTGCTGTTGATGCAGAGGTCGTAGCTTTCGCTGTGTCCCCATTTCTTGCCTGTATAGTAATCGTAGTAAGAGGCGCGCTGCTCCTCATGGCTTTCGATAAACTTGCGGGCGCTGGCTCTGTCGATGTCCTTTCGCTTGCACACTGCCTTGATGCGGTCGTCGATATTGGCGGTGATGAAGATATTGATCACATTCTTGTAATCACGCAGCACATAGTCGGCGGTTCTGCCCACAAACACGCAGTTGCCCTCATCGGCAGCCTTTCTGATGGCGTCGCTCTGGAACTTGTACAGACCTTCCTGCGAGAAGTCGTTGTGATAGAAATTGCTGTCGCTCAGGAAGGGCAGATGGGTATGGAAGAGAGACTTGAAGAATCCCTTCTGCTCATCGTTCTGCTCGAAGAATTTCTCAGAGAATCCACTCTCCTTGGCGGCAAGGTTCAGCAGCTCACGGTCGTAACATTTGCAACCGAAATCCTCCGCCAGCTTCTCGGCGATGATATGGCCGCCGCTACCTATCTGGCGACCTACGTTTATGATAATCTTATTCATAATTTATAGTTTATAATTTATAGTTTACAGTTTATAGTTTACAGTTTATAGTTGAAAGTTTATAGGGCTTAGCAGTTAGCAAGATTGCTATAAACTATAAATTTCAAACTATTAACTGAATGAATGCCCTATTAACTATAAACTATTAACTTTTAACTTTTCTTGGTGTTGTTTCTTCAGCTTGTTCATGTACCACGATATCACGATTGCGGCGATGACTGCGGCCGAGAAATCGGAGATAGGCATGCTGCACCATACACCGTCAATGCCCCATATCATCGGCAGGAAACCCAGGAGCGGCAGAAGGATGAGCAACTGTCTCGACAAGGAGAGGAAGATACTGATCTTCACCTTTCCGATGCACTGGAAGAAGTTGGTGATAACCATCTGGAAACCGATGATCGGGAAGCAGAACATCACCACTCTGATAGCCTTGATGCCCAAGTCTATCAGTTGCTTATCGGTAGTAAACATTCTTGCGCAGTAGTAAGGCAGGAACATCGCTATCAGCCAGCCCGTTACCATAATGGCGGTGGCGGCAATGATGCTCAGATTCAGTACGCGCATCAGTCGGTCCAGTTTCTGGGCTCCATAGTTGTATCCGGCTATCGGCTGCATTCCCTGGTTTACGCCTAATACGAACATGATGAACACCATCGCAATACCATTGGCTATTCCGTAGGCTCCCACGGAGAGGTCGCCTCCGAACCGCACCAGCTGGTTGTTGATGAAGATGACGATGATGCAGGCGCACACGTTCATCAGGAACGGCGAAATGCCGATGGCAAGGATATTATCCACGAGTTTCTTCTTCAGTCTGTAGATGCCTTTTTTGAAGTGGAGCAGCTCGCTCTTGTTGCTGAAGAGCTTGATCTGCCACATCAGCGCCATCAGCTGCGAAAGGATGGTGGCGATGGCGGCACCCTGTATTCCCCATTTGAAAACGAGGATGAAGAGGGCATCGAGTATCACATTCATCACCACCGTGAAGATGGTGGCGTACATCGCCTGCTTGGGCTTGCTCGCTGCTCGGAGCAGGGCATTCATGCCGAAATACATGTGGCTTACCACATTGCCCAGCAGGATGATGACCATATACTCATGGGCATAGATGAGCGTCTGGTCGCTGGCTCCGAAGAATCTCAGGATAGGGTCGAGGAAGAGTAGACAGATGATGCTCAGTCCGATACCGATGATGAGATTCAGAGAAATCGTGTTACCCAGAATGTTTTGCGCTGTGGCATAGTCTTTTTGTCCCAACTTCACGCTGATGGCAGTAGACGCTCCTACGCCCACACCGGCTCCGAAGGCAGCGGTGAGGTTCATGAAGGGGAAGGTGATGGCGAGACCTGAGATGGCCATGGCTCCCACACCCTGACCGATGAATACTCGGTCAACGATGTTGTAGAGTGAGGCGGCGGTCATCGCAATCATAGCTGGCAAGGCATACTGAACGAGCAGCTTGCCCACCGGCTTGGTTCCTAATTCTAATGTCGCTTGTTTATTTTCCATTTATATCTGTTTTTTCCTCATAGCCGCTCGCCCTGCTTCTTTCAGAATGCAATTGCAGCGGCTACTTGTCTGCAAAAGTACAAAAAATATCTGATACCTTATTATATATATGAGAAAAACTTGCATTTCATGATAAAAACTTCCCTTTTCCTTTGGTGTTTTCGTACAATTTCTGTACTTTTGCACTTCAGAATAAACAATTCAACTGATTAATAAATGCAATACAGAAATATTGCAGCAACAACAATAACAAACCGGACTACCGATATAATGATGAAAAAATTTTTAATGCTTTATGCATTTTTAATGACCGCTCTTTCTTTGTTTGCTCGCGAAGACAGGGTTAGTAATTTTGAGCAACTGATGCGGTTGCCCCGCATCGCCGAAACCGATATGGTGTCGTATCCGGGAGGCAAGTGTATGATGTATCGTCTTTATCTCAGAGACAAAGACCTCAGTCACACTCCCTTTTCGGTAAGTCGCCCTGCAGATTTTCTCTCTCCCCGTTCCATAGAGCGCAGAAAGAGGCAGAATCTGCCCATCGATGTTACCGATTTGCCTGTAGCTCCTGCTTATGAGCAGGCTGTAAGCGAGGCAGGCATCGAGATTGTGGGCAAGAGCAAATGGAACAATACCCTGCTGGTCCGCATTCATAAGGAGAAGGAACTACGGAAACTGGATGAACTCGATTTCATCACCCGGAAAATGAAGGTCTTCTCTGCTCCCGATTCTGTCAGTCAGCGCGTCAGAAGTAGCGTTCGCAGGGGATTGAACGATTGGACTGGTGGAGTAGGCGAATATGGTGCTGCCGATGCGCAGATCCAGTCGCTCAACGGCAAGCGGCTTCATGCTGCCGGACATCTGGGCAAGGGAATGATGATTGCTGTCTTCGACGGCGGATTCATGAATGTGGATAAGATTCCGGCGCTGCATGATATAAAGCTGGCGGGTGTGAAGGACTTCGTGGTTCCTCAATCCAAGAATGTTTTCGCCGAGATGGAGCATGGAACGATGGTGCTTTCTACGATGGCTGCCAACGAACCCGAAAGATTCGTGGGGGTGGCGCCTGAGGCTCAATATCTGCTGGTGCGCTGTGAAGATGAGCGCACAGAGAGTCTGGCAGAAGAGGATTACTGGGCTTTTGCGGCTGAATATGCTGATAGTTGCGGCGTGGATGTCATCAATTCCTCGCTGGGTTATCATGGCTTCGATGATGCGTCTACCAACCATCATTATTATGAGCAGGACGGCAATTCTACCCTCATCTCCCGCACCGCTTCGATGTGTGCTGACAAGGGAATCATCTGTGTCAATTCTGCAGGAAACGACGGAATGGGAAGCTGGAAGAAAATCAATTTCCCTGCCGATGCACGCAATATCCTTACCGTGGGCAGCGTAAACGAAATGGGCGAGAATGCGGCTTTCAGTGCCGTGGGACCTACTGCTGACGGCAGAATCAAGCCTGATGTGATGGCTTACGGAAGTCCTACCTGTGTGATTACGGGCCGTGGAAATATCATCAATGATAACGGAACGTCTTTCTCATCTCCGCTCATCGCCGGAATGGTAGCGTGTCTCTGGCAGGCTTTGCCTCAGAAGACGGCTAAGCAGATTATGAAACTCGTGAGATTGGCTGGCGATAATCAGCAACACCCCGATAATGTATTCGGATATGGTGTGCCTGATTTCTGGAAGGCCTATCAGACGGGGAAAGCGATTAAGTAGTTAATAGTTGATAGTTTATAGTTAATAGGGCAAACTTGCTCTGCTAGCTATAAACTTTCAACTATAAACTGTAAACTTTAAACAGTAAACAGCATGGAACGACTTCGATTGTCCCTTTTTGAATTAAACTCCATAGTCCGTGAGGTCATTTCGATGTCCTTGCCCGACAGCTATTGGGTGGAAGCGGAACTCTCCGAGGCTCGCGAGGGCTACGGCGGGCACTGCTATCTGGAACTCATCGAGAAGGATGAGCGGTCTAATACGCCCATTGCCAAGGCACATGCCTCCTGCTGGCGAAACCGATGGATGTTCATCAAACCGAATTTCGAGCGCATCACCGGACAGCGCATTCATGCCGGAATGAAAGTGCTGCTCAAGGTACACGCGCAGTTTCATGAGAACTATGGCTTCTCCTGGATAGTAGATGATATTGACCCTAACTATACGATGGGCGATATGGCACGCAAGCGGCTGGAAATCATCAATACGCTGAAAGCAGAGGGCGTATTCGAACTGCAGAAGGAGTTGGCGCTCCCGATGTTCTGCCAGCGTATCGCCGTCATTTCCAGTGCTACGGCTGCTGGATATGGTGATTTCTGCAACCAGCTTGCCGATAACGATTATGGTCTGCAGTTTCAAACCCGCCTCTTTCCGGCTACGATGCAGGGCGAGGGGGTAGAGCAGAGCGTGATAGCTGCCCTCGACAGTATCAATACCGAATGGGAACAGTTTGACTGCGTAGTCATCATCCGAGGCGGTGGCGCTACGAGCGATCTTTCGGGTTTCGACACCCTGGCGCTTGCCGAGAATGTGGCAAACTTCCCGCTGCCTATCATCACGGGAATAGGACATGAAAGGGACGAGAGTGTGCTGGATATGATTTCTTTCCAACGTGTAAAGACACCGACAGCCGCTGCCGCCTTCCTCGTTAATCATCTTACTGAGGTTTATGCCCGTGTGGTGAATGCGCAAGAGGCTATCGTGCAGAATGTGAAGCACCGTCTGCAGGTGGAGAAGATGAGGCTCGACAGATTGAGCAACACGATTCCTGTCCAGTTTTCGCTGGTGAAGACGAAGCAGGGCGCCTATCTCGACCGCTTGATGAGCCGTTTAAGCACAAATGTCCAGTCGAAACTATCGGAAGCCCAGCGCCATTTCGAGATTCTTTCTCAGAATATTCAGCCGATATTGGAAAGGAAGATGCTCAATGAGAGTCATCGTCTGCAGCTTCTTTCCCAGCGCATCCAGGCACAAGACCCCGAATTGTTGCTGAAACGTGGCTACAGCATCACGCTGAAAGATGGCAAAAGTATCCGCTCTGCCTCGCAACTGAAGTCTGGCGACATCATTGAAACGAGGTTTGCTGAGGGCAGCGTGAAGGCAAAAGTTGAATAATAGTTTATAATTTATAGTTAATAGTTTATAGCAATCTGGCTAAACGGCGAAGCCGCTATAAACTATTAACTCTTAACTAAAATAGGATTATGGAAAAAGAAGAAATGAAATACGAACAAGCCGTAAGAGAGCTTGAAGAAATCGTAGAAAGAATGGAGAATGATGAACTCGATATTGATCAGCTCTCCGAGCAGTTGAAACGTGCCAAAACCTTGGTGAAACTCTGTAAAGACAAACTCACCAAGACCGATGAGGAAATCAAGAAACTCCTCAGCGAGGATTGATTTACGATAAGCAGAAACTTGTTGGAAATTGTAGAAGAAAGTTGAATTTTCGCGCACGGATCTCACGGATCTCACGGATTTTGGCTCCTTCGGAGTTTTGGCTGTGAGGCTTAGTGAGTACCGTTGCTTGCAACGAAGAAGATCCGTGAGATCTGTGAGATCCGTGTGCGACTTAAATACCATCCGTAAATATGATACTTAGGCATCGAAAACGAGTTATAAAAAGTGATTGAAAGAAGAATGAGGAAAGTTTACTGATTATCAGTTACTTTCCTCATTTTGATTAAAAGAGATGACGACAAACGAAGACGGAAATATGACAAGATAAGACAGAGGAACGTTACCAACTCGTAACCTATACTTTTGAATGGTACGATTCGAGTTTTGAAGAATGATGTAGGTTATATATAGTAAGGGAATGTACTGATATATAGTGAGTTGCTAATGAGAAACGTAAGTTTTTTGTTGATAAACGAAAATTGTGGTGTTCTGCTGTAAAATGCGTAGCAAGAAAAGACTCTTCTGATATTAATTTTGTACGCAAAAAAATAATGAAGTTATGAAGAGTACATTTTCAATTATCTTCTACCTCAAAAGACTGGTAGTTAAGAAAGACGGTACAGTCCCAGTCATGGGACGTATCACAGTGGACGGAACACAGGCACAGTTCAGTTGTAAGGTGACGGCAAATCCAAAATTGTGGGACACCAAGGGCGGACGCATGACAGGAAAAAGTATGCTGGCATTGGAGGTGAACCGCAAGCTGGACAAGATGCGTGTGAGTATCAACAAGCATTATCAAGAGATTCTTGACAGAGACAATTATGTGACAGCCGAGAAGGTGAAGAATGCTTTTCTTGGATTGGAATATCGCTGTCAGACTTTGCTGAAGGTTTATGCTCAGTACAATGAGGATTATGAGAAACTCTATAAAGCGGGTATGCGCTCTTGGGGTTCCCTTAGAAGATATAGATGCGTGTACCGTCATCTACAGGAGTTCTTGCAGAGTCGTTATCATGTCAACGACATATCTCTTAAAGAACTGACACCTGCTTTTATTACGGATTTTGAAGCTTTTCTGCGCACAGATAAACATTTGTGTGAAAATTCACTGTCAGTGTATATGCTGCCATTGCGAACAATGGTGTTCAGAGCGATAGATAATGGATGGTTAACGAGAGATCCTTTCCATGACTATAAGGTGCCGAAAGTAGAGACAACTCGTGGATTTCTGACGAAAGAGGAGATTCATCTGCTGATGAATGCTGAGTTGAAAAGAAAGACCATGCAATTGATAAGAGACCTGTATCTGTTCTGTTGCTTTACGGGATTGTCGTTTGCAGATTTGAAAAATCTGAAAGAGGAACATATACAGACATTCTTTGATGACAGTGAATGGATAATGATCGATAGACAAAAGACGGGTGTGAGATCGACCATCAAATTGTTGGATTATCCAAAATCCATCATGGAGAAATACAGAGGACTATGTGCGGATGGACGAATCTTTCCAGTGCCATGCTATTCTGATTGTCGTGGCATTCTGCTTCGCGTGGCGAAAAGATGTGGCATTACGAAGCACCTGACCTGGCACATGAGTCGCCATACGATGGCTACGGAGATTTGTCTCACCAATGGTGTGCCAATAGAAACGGTGAGTTCGATACTTGGGCACAAGAATATTAAAACAACACAAATTTACGCAAAAATAACTAAGGAAAAGTTGAATAAGGACATGGATCAGTTATCTTTGCAACTGGACCATATCGAGGAGTATATGGGACATGTGAACAAGTGTCATAGAACCAAGAATGTTAATGATAATTCCAAAAAGGACTAGTATGAAACGACAAGTGATAACAATACAGGAGGACATGGTCATCTACGCACCTCATCATGGTGAGGTATGGATGACAGCGTGGGAGATAGCAGAGCTGTTCTATGTTTCGGGCGTGACAGTAAGAAATGCCATCAAACGCATTTGGAAACAAGGGGCATTGAAGGAATTTGAGACATATCGCCATATCAAGTTGGAGAATGGTAATTCTGCTGATGTGTATAACTTGGAAATGGTTATGGCAATTGCTTTCCAAATAGATACGTTTCAAGCGAAGCTATTTCGTGACTGGATGGTAGGGAAGATTGCTCAGAAAAAACAAAGTGCTGTTTTTCAAGGACAACAAGGACAAGCTGTGATTGTCGTGATGAATGGATATGGAAACATAAACTGAGTAAGATAGTACGGATTTTCATACAGGCAGAGGTAAACGGATATTTGTTTGCTTCTGCCTGTTTTCGTTTGTATGGCTTCTTAGAAATAGTAGGTGTTCAGAATAAGGTTGATGCCTTTCTGCTTAAAGATTGTTATATAATGTACTACGATTGTTGACTTCTGGAAAAAAATGTTATTTTTGTAAGACAAACACAAAAAAGAGAATAGATATGAATGAAAATATAGTGAATTTCTTAAATGGGTATTTGGAAAATCCTGATCCACAGTATGCCGTCTTCTTGAAAGGAAACTGGGGATGTGGAAAGACCTTCTTTATCAATGAGTGGCTTAAGTCGTACAAAAAGAAAATTCCTGCCGACCAAGTGTTGGAGCCAGTTATGGTATCACTTTATGGCTTAAGTGAGATCAAGCAAGTAAAAGATGCTCTGAATAGAGTTTTATGTCCAATACTTTACGGAAAAGTTGCAAAAACAGGAAAAGTACTTTTTAAGTTAGCATCATCTTTTGTATTGAAGCATGAGGTTGACTTGAATAACGATGGAGCCTCTGATTTTGAGATGAATGTCAACATTGATCCTATGTCAATATTTAACTCAAATGATGATAGTGTAAAGAAAGGCAAACTTTTAATCTTTGATGATATTGAGCGTTGTGACGTTCCAATGAAAAAACTATTGGGCTTTCTCAACTATTTTGTGGAGCAATGTCATAGTCATCTCATTATAATCGGTGATGAGAATAAAATCGCAGATGTTGACCAAAAGAAGGTCTTTGCTGATTTCAAGGAGAAAACGATAGGTCGTGAGTTTGAGATAGCGACGGATATACATAGTGCTCTTGACACTTTTGTCAATCAGACACCCAAGAATGATTTTGTTGTAGGTCATCAAGAGCAGATTGAGAAATTCTTTGCCATGACGGAATGTGATAATCTTCGTATTCTGCGTCAAGCATTATGGGATTTTAGCCGATTCGAGGAATCTATGACTGATTTCTTGGGAGATAGTCGTTATGAGGACATCATGATTCATGTGTTGGGGACTTATATAATATCCTATTGTGAGTATCGCGGAAAAAATCATCAGTTATTTGATGCCTGGATTCAATATGCCATAAAAGGTCAACAGTTTGATAAAGAAAAAATAGAGAACTTGAAGTCGCAATTAGGAGATCTTCATCAGAGATATAATAATATTTATCAGCGTTTGAGTAACTACCAGACGTTCAAGATAGAGTTTGTAGAAAGAGTTCTCTTAGAACTAAATACGGGCAACTCTATTAAGGATTATGTTGGGAAAGAATATTTTGCACCTATAGCAGAAGTCCGTTCATGGGCTAGGATCAATGAGGTATATGCAATGAGTAATAAGGAATTTATTTCATTCTATCGTACCTTGATTGATGATATTTGTGGTATCCAAGTGACGAGCATGAAAAATTTGGGATATGCCATCGCTTATTTGGTATACCTGGACTCTCGTGCAATAAAAGAGTTTGATGAAAAGGACTTCAATAACATATGCGAGGCTCTGCCTAAATATTGGGAGGCTTTTCAAGACGAAGAGTCTGTTTATGACGCTCGTATGGCATTTAGTAGAGGTGTCAATTCTTATATGACTACAGAGGAGTTGAAGCGGTTGCCAGAGATTTGTGCTAAATTTAATGAGGAATATGAGAATAGATTGAAGATGAGTAAAAATCTCATGACTCGCACTCTGGAAGAATTGTCGGATTCGAATGTAGATGAATTGTGTACTTTAAATAAACAGGCATTGCCGGACCACAGCTGTACATACGATATGGTATCCATCTTCAATCATGTAGACATGGATAAACTAATGGATAACCTGTTGAATTTGAGTAACGAATCCTTAAATTCTTTTACTCATTTTATCCGAGACAGATATAATTTATCTTATAATGTGAGCAATTGGATACATGAAACGAATGATGATATCAAGCCATTGGAAAAGTTGAAAGAGAAAGTAGATGAGATCATCAAAACTGAAGAATATATCAGGAAAGCAGCATTTATGAATCTTTCAAAATCTTTAGATGGTGCTATAAAGCGTTGTAAAGGAGATATGCATGCAACGCCATTTTGACAATCATGTGATGTAATCAGAATGAATACAACGAACAAAGGGGAACGACCAAAGACTGGTTGTTTCCCTTTGTTCGTTTAGAGGCAATTGTATCAGGTGTATCTGTCATCTCTGATTTTCCCATCAATTATCGGCTTGCGGTAATTGGTGATGAGGAGGGACTGGATCTCGGATTCGGGATAGAGGGTCTTGCCACATAATATAATGTATGGCAAGATGCGCTGCTTGCGGTATTCTTGCAAGGTGCGGCGACTGAGCTTCAAGTGTTCGGAGAGTTCTTTGTCGGTGAGGTATCGCTCACCGTCCAAAGGTGGACTGTAGGACTCGATGAAGGAAGACAGCCAGTTGTTGGCTTTCTTCAATGACTGCATGGCGCTGTCTATCGACTCGCTCTTATGCGTCAAAAGTTGGTTCATGTTCATTGCTTACAAATTGGATTAAGTGGTGAATAAAATATCTGGTGTTTGCTCGCCCAAGGTGAAGTTTTCGACTTCGCCTTGGGCGAATTTCGTTCTATATCAACCCGATTTGAATCTCAATATCAATCGGAAAATTAATATCAAACAGAGCTGTTTCGTTCTATGCTATACTGATTTGATGCGGGCAATCAGTGGAACGATGGCTTTGACTTCATCGGGATCGTAATAGAACTGGCGACCGATTTGGGTGTGTCCCAGGAAACGGCGGTCGCGTAATTTCTGTAATGTGCGGGGGCTGATGCGCAGCTGCTGACAGACCTCAGGTCCTGTGAGCCACTGGTTGAGACGCTTGCCGTTTGCCTTGTGCTTCAACAACTCTACCTTTTGTACCAAGGCATCGTATCTTGCCATCATCAAGTCGAATGCCTTCTTTTCCATTGTTACTACTTCCATGTTCTTGATTTTTATGGGTTTGACATTTTCGGCTGCGAAGATACGACACGAATTAGGAAAAACAATGAAAATGGAGATTTGTGGCAGTGCTTTTCCGTCGTTTGCTGACCGATAGGCAAGTAATTCAAGAAAATTATACGTGGGTCATTAATGAGTTGTTAAACGGGTATTTCGCAAATGATTAATTTTGCCGCCGAGAAATCAAAACAGCAAAGTTTGTAACATTTAAAACGGAATCAAAATGGAAGTAATAACAATGGAAAGTTCAGCCTTTAAGATGCTGACAGAACAGATTGCCGACGTGGCAAAGTTGGTAGCTCTCATATATTCCAATGCGAGAGAAAATACCAAAAGAAGAAGCATGGAACTTGTGCTGACAAGCAGTGATGCTGCAAGAATACTTGGGATAAGCAAGCGAACCCTGCAGCGCTTGCGCTCTACCAACAGCATCGAGTACTTCATGGTGCGCGGACAATGCAGATACAGCATCAACGCTGTACAGAAATTGATTGAGGAACGAACCATTGCCAAGGAGACATGAGTATGGAAGATGGAACATTGAGACGATTGGAATTATATCTGCATGACCTGCACAAGAAAATTGACGGCATCTATGACATACTGATGTTGAGACATGAGCGAAGTGGAGAGGACAAGGGATGCTCTGGCATCAACGAGAAATTGCTAGACAACCAGGATCTCTGTCTTTTGTTTCAAATTTCTCCCCGTTCCCTGCAACGTTACCGCAGTCTGGGAGTGCTTCCTTACAAGCGGCTGGGACAGAAGACCTATTACACGGAGGAAGACGTGAAGCAATTTATCCAGAACAATGTGAAGAATTTCAATCAGGAGAATGTGGAGCATTACTTGACTCGCATTCATCAGAAATTCAAATAACAACAGT
>ERZ773131.737-NODE-737-length-26834-cov-29.734008_pt1 | contig 26834 bp, 33 predicted proteins | sample MGYA00511082_ERZ773131 | MGnify/ENA primary metagenome ERZ773131 (study PRJEB29015, sample SAMEA2737813) | human gut metagenome | biome: human gut; feature: human-associated habitat; material: faeces | place: China | collected 2012 ... | reverse complement strand
ATTGAGTGCTTTTTTAATACCCAAAATCAGAAAGGCGGTGACAAAATGAAAGTAAAAGTAGTTGTGTCGTTTAACGATAAAATGAACGGTCTTATCAACAGACCTGTCAATGAAGTCTTTGAATGTACCAAAGACCGAGCGAAAAGCCTTATTGACCGAGGTTTTGTTATTGAGGTTGAAGACAACAAAAATAAAGCAGACTAAGCACCCTTGCATTTGATTGCATAGGTGCTTTTATTTTACCCCGCTGTTGGTTTATACGGCTGAATTTCTACAGCAGGCAAAGCGGCAAGGCAGGGCGGCTGCCCCGATTGCGCAAAGTATATAGGCAAGGTGTTTATTGATGATGTGTATTCAAACGGCAAAAAATCGGACGGTGATTATCCGCTGCTTTCAACCGCCATAGCGGAGGGACTTTTCCACCCTCGCTGTAAGGATAGCACAAGCACCCACTACCCTGAAATTGACGATTTGAGCGGACCTCTCACCGATGACGAGCTTGCAGAGCTTGACCGCCAAAGAGGACTTGAAGTACAGCAACAGCACGCAGAAAAGCAAGCCGAACGCTTTGACCGCAGGGCAAAATACAGCCTTGACGAGGATAACAAAAAGTTTGCTAAAGCAAGAGCAAACGAGTGGCACGATAGGGCGGATAAGTTGGCGGAAAAGGTTAAAAACGCAGAAAGTAATTCATCTGAAAATGTTGCAAAATCCGTTGATTATATGTCACATAGTTTTAGACCAAAATTTGCTGATACAAAAGGTATTACTTTTAACGGTAAAGATATTGCAGTTAAAAAGGTTAAAAACAGCAGTTTTGATATTATTACAGATGTGGATAACACAAGAAGAAACAAAGCTGTAAGACTTACCGAAAAATTACTTAATACAGTTAGTGATAATTTACCTGTTGGAATGGAGTTGCCACAAATTGCAGTAGTTGATTTTGAAAAACATAATTTTGGCATTGATGCAATAGGCGGTTATGATAACGCAACGGGAATACTATACCTTAACAGTAAGTATGATACTGTTGACAAGGTACTCGATTATATCAATAAACAAGAAGGAATGTTTGCCAACAAAACGGAATACGCTCCTTTACTTCACGAATTAGGTCATAAATATTATTATGACAGTATCAAAAGCCTTGCAAAAGCTAAAAATATAGAGTATAATGAAGCTAAAGATTTAGTTGATAATAAAATAGCTGATTATATCCATGATAAAACGATTAGCAAGGATTTGAAATCGCTGATTTCCAAATATGCACAAGCTGGATATGATAGGCATAAATATACTGAAATCATTGCAGAATCCTTTACTGTTTCAAAAAACAAAGTTGCTAACGATTTAATGAATTTAGTAGGTGAATAATTTATGATGTTGCATTTTACTGACGAGGAAAGAATGTTGTATGACATTATACATGAAGAAAATGGTGTGAAATCTACCGAGAAAGAAAAAGAAAAGGCTTTAAAAAGATTTCGAGAAATCGGTAGGGAAAAATCTAAGAACAACCCATTTCATCAAGACTAACCGCTCCTTGTGGGCGGTTTTCGCATTAGAAAGGTGTATTTATGGATGAGAATTTTAAGATTATATATGAAATACTTAAGAAATTAGAAAACAGTATGGATATATCTGAATTTGATAACTCAATATTAAGTTACAAATCGTTGGAAATATCTAAACCAAAATGGTGTAGAATAATAAAAATGCTTTTTGACAGCGGATATATAACAGGAGTGAATGTGTGGGAGTCTTATGATTGTTCCTATCCGCAAGTTGAATTGACAAGACCCGAAATCACTTTAAAAGGTCTTGAGTATTTGCGAGAAAACTCTATTATGCAAAGAATGTATAAAGCCGCAAAGGGAATAAAAGAAATTACACCAGGTTTATAAGTTTATTATTAGCACTTAATCAATCGGATTGAGTGCTTTTTTAATACCCAAAATCAGAAAGGCGGTGACAAAATGAAAGTAAGAGTAATTACATCGTTCAACGATAAAACCGAGGGGTTTATTAACAGACCGATTAATGAAGTTTTTGAATGCTCCGAGAGCAGAGCAAAAGACCTTATCGAACTTGGCTATGTTAAAGAGGCAGTCGAGGAAGTGCCTGCCGAGGAAAAGCCAAAGCCTAAGAGAAAATTGACAAAACATATTTAAAACGCACTTGTGAGTGACTGCACAGGTGCTTTTTTATTGTCCGAAGACATTAAACTACGGGAGACACCGAGCAAAACTGAAACAGAGAGACACTCTATAAACTGATTACGGGAGACACCCGAAAAACTGAAAGGATTGATAAAATATGGCAGAAAATAACCCAACACCTAACCCAAACGGAACACAGCCGACACCGCAGGGCAACCCTGCACCTGTATTCGATTATGACAAGCTTGCAAGTCTTATTAACGGCAAGCAGAGCGTAGCCGAAGATACGGTTTTAAAGTCGTATTTCAAAGAACAGGGATTGTCAGCAGATGAGATGAAACAGGCAATCGGTGCTTTTAAGGAGCAGAAAGCCAAGAACACACCCGACATTGCGAAAATTCAGTCGGAAGTTGAATCCGCAAACAACGCAAAGCTCACGGCAGAAGTCAATCAGTCGGCAACCCTCGAAGCCGTAAAACAGGGCGTAGATGTGGCAAGCATTCCGTATGTACTCAAAATGGCGGACTTTTCGGCCGTTATAACAGACGGCAAAATCAACACAGAAAAGCTTACAGAGGCGGTTAAGAAAGTGCTTGATGATGTGCCTGCGCTAAAAAAGACCGCCGATAACAGCGCAGGTGTTCAGAAAATCGGCGGTGACGGTAACGGTACATCAGACGGTACTAAACCAAATTCAAGCGTTCCGACAAAGAAATGGAACAGATTTAATATTTAAGAAAGGACAATTTAACTATGGCAAACACAAATAACTATGCAGAGCAGTTCAGCCCGGATTTGCTCGAAATTCTCGTTCAGGGTACACTCACATCACCATTCATCACTTCAAATGTAAAATGGGTGGGTGCAAGAACATTCCACTTTACACAGATGTCAACAACAGGCTTTAAGAACCACAGCAGAGAGGGAGGTTGGAACAAAGGCAAATATACACAGACAGATGTTCCTTTCACTTGCGAGCACGACAGAGATATTGAATTCCTTGTGGATAAGGCAGATGTTGACGAAACTAACGCAACCGCAAAGGTTGAGAACATTTCAAAGGTGTTTGAACAGACACAGGTCGCACCGGAAACCGATGCACTTTTCTTTTCAAAGGTTGCCGCAAAGGCGCAGGCAACAGACGGCTATCATTCAGCTACCAAGTCAACCGAATGGACCAAAGCAAGCGCTTACTCAAAGCTCAAGACTATTCTTTCAGCCGGCAAGCTCCGCAGATACAAGGCAAGAGGCACACTTGTTGCTTATGTAACATCAAACATTATGGATTGCCTTGAGCAGTCAACAGAATTTACACGTAAGATTGAGCTTACCCAGATTGCCGAGGGCGGTATGGGAATTGAAACAAGAGTAACCGAGATTGACGGCTGCCCTATTATCGAGGTTATTGACGATGAGCGTTTCTATGACAGTTTCAACTTCAATCCTGCTAACGGTGGTTTTGAACCTGCCACAGGCGGTCACAAAATCAATGTTCTTGTCGCTTGTGGTGATACCTGCAAGACTGTACCGAAAATTTCAAGTATTTACTTCTTTGCACCGGGGGCACATACAGAGGGTGACGGTTGGCTCTATCAGAACCGTACACTTTCCGATACATTTGTTTTCCCTAACGGCAAAGACGGCAAGATTGACAGTATTTATGTTGATGTTGATACAACGGCGGTTGCGTAATGTATGCCGATTACATTGAACAGCAGGGCGGAGATGAAAACAGCATTATCTCCGCCGAGCACATCGACATTCTGACCTTTAACCGCATTGATTTTGAAAAACTTTCGGAAATGCAGAAGAGAATCATCAGCAGAGTGCATAGCAGACTTACTGCTTTTGAAGAAGAAAATGCCGATATGATTTCTTCCTATCTGAAAAATTACAACATCAACGGTGTGGGTATGGAGTTTGGCGCAAGTTGGAATTTGATGTGCATAAGCGGTGTGGCAATTCCTGCGGACCTTTACTCTCTGCTTAAATCAACAGGGCTTTGTTATCCTGCAATATGAGGTGATATGTTTTGAAATTTCCGTCACTTGTAAAAAAGCAGTTCTGTAAAACTCCTGTCGAGGTCACAATCTACGATGAGGGTGTTTCCGAGGACGGCTCTCCTGTTGTTGCCTTTCGCTGCGGAGAAATATACCCGTCAGACACCTTATTGCCGAACATTAATTTGTTTGCGGGTAATGCTCATTGCAATATGCAGTCAAAAGCAAAGACCATATACACAAAAGAACAGAAAATCGTGCAGGTGTCTGCAGTGCTGCTTTTTGACGGTGACATTGCTCCCGACACCCCGACTTTGAGCGCAGGCTTTGTAGTGCTTGACGGAGTAAAGCGTAACATCGTACAAGGTATTAAACACCGCAACCCTGACGGCACAGTGAATTTTACGGAATTGGATGTGATTTAGTGAGCTTTTCTGTAACATCAAAAATCAAGCTGAATTTGCCTTTATTAAAGCAGCTTGATAAAGCACAGCAGACGGCATTGCACAATACCACAGACGCATTGCTTACGCAGATTAAAAACACGCAAGTAATGCCGTTTGATACAGGTAATTTGCAGAACGAAAGCACATTTGCCGACTACTCAAACCTTGCGAATGGGGAAACAAAAATCGTATCAAGTACACCGTATGCCAGACGGTTGTATTTTCACCCTGAATATAATTTCAGCAGAGATGAAAACATAGCGGCAGGTGGTAAGTGGCTCATTCCTTGGCTCAAGGGCGGTACACGACAAAACTTTTGTCAAAAGGCATTTGCACGATTTTACAAACAGGAGGCAGGACTTTGATTTATTTATCAGACGTCAGAGATTGGCTGAAAAGTGTAACAAATGCTGAGCATTACTACATTGGCAAGCTCGACAACAAACAGGATAAGTCAATCGGCGTGTACTCTCTCAAGCAGTCGGGCGCTCCTGCAAGGGCAATAGGTGATGAGAGCACATACAGCACAATGTGTGTGTCCTTGCTCCTGCATTGGAACAACAACGCAAAGGAAACGGAGCAAGCGGCACGCAAGCTGTTTGAAACACTATACAGCATTAAGAATGTTAAAATCAACGAACACACAATTTATATAATCGAGCTGCTCACCCCTGAGCCTATTGATGTGGGTACAGATGACAAGGGCATATATGAGCAGGTCATTGAAGTTAAATTTTACTATGAAAGGAAATGATATTATGGCAGTAAAAAGCGGAGTTTATCCTTGCTACGAAAATCAGTTTGCAATCGGTAAATCGGGCACAGACACAGCCACAACTCCAATCGCAAATTGTGAGGAGTTTTCGGTTGCATTTGACAACGGCGTTGAGGAGTGGACAGCGTTTGAGAACGAGGGTTGGAAGTCAAGACTTATGACAGCCAAGAGCGTTACAATCTCTGTAAAGGGCAAGCGTACAATCGGTGACGCAGGCAACGATGAAATCGCAGAGCTTGCGTTTAAGAACGGCATAGCCGTACAGCTTCCGTTTAAATGGACTTTCCCGAACGGTGCAAGCGTACTTTTCAAGAATGCGGTTATCTCTGTAACAGCAAACGGCGCAGGCGCAAGCACAGGTGTTGCACCTCTTGAATTTGAGGTTATGTCAAACGGCAAGCCTGAATACACACCTGCTGCCTAAGGAGGTATAAAGTATGTCAAAAATTATTGATATTACAAACAAACTCAATTTTGAGGAAAAGCCAAAAATTTTGGTTAAGGGCACTGAAATTGAGGTCAACAACGACGCAATTTCTTTTATCAAGGCTATTGCTCTTTTCGACAGCGAGAACGGTATATCAAGCACTGACATTTTATCTGCGCTTGAGCTTCTCTTTGACGATGAGAACAGAGAAAAGATTGCAAAACTTCATCTCTCGTTTGCCGACCTCTCAACGCTCATCAGAACAGCAACGGAGCTTATTGCTGACGAGGACAGCGAGGGGGAAATTCAGACCCCGGCTACGACTTAATAGATGATTTCGATTTAATCGTATCGAGTTTTAAGTCAGAGTACGGGGTGAGCATTTACTCCGAAGATTTTAGAAAGATGACTTGGGCGGAGTTCAGCTCCCTACTGTGTGGCTTGGGAGCTGACACACCTCTTGCGAGAACGGCTCAAATTCGCCTTGAAAACGATGAAAATGTTTTGAAGAACTTTACATCATCTCAACATAAAATACGCAACAAGTGGCGTTCACGCACAGCAAATAAACGCACGCAGGCTGACATAAACACAGCCTTGCATGACTTTGAAATGATATTTGCAAATATGTAAATATTGCATACAATTTTATTTATTTTTATAAAATTCTTGACTTTTGTGTATATTTTTGATAATATTTAATAAATGTTAAGTATTATAACATTGTAAAAGCCACTCCAAACGGGGAGGCTAAAATTTTATCAAATTATACAGCGTACATCTTCGGGTGTGCGCTGTTTTTATACCACAAGGGTGCCGCATTTTGCTGTGTCCTTTTAATTTTGCTGAAAGGAGTGTGATTATATGATTACTACAGTTGGCGAAATCGGTCTGAAACTTGTGCTTAATTCGTCAGGCTTTTCTAAATCGCTTAATGCAGTGCAGGAGCAGGCAAACAGCGTAAGCAATAAGATGTCTGCTAAGTTAAAAAAACTCGGTACAGCGGTTGTGGCAGCTTTTTCGGTTGCCGCTGTTAAGAAATTCGGTCAGCAGTGCATTGAATCAGCGGCAGAGGTTAATGCCGCAAATTCGCAGTTTGAACAAACATTTGGCTCAATGCAGTCACAAGCTGAAAGTGCTATTGCTACAGTATCTAAAAACAGTGGTATTTTGAAAACACGCTTGCAGGGTGTGGGTACAAGTATCTATGCATTTGCAAAAACTACGGGTATGGACAGCGCCGACGCTCTTAATATGATGCAAGAGGCTTTACAGGTAACAGCTGACAGTGCGGCATATTATGACCGTTCGCTTGAAGATACCGCAGAAAGTCTTAAGTCGTTTCTTAAAGGTAACTTTGAAAATGACGCCGCACTTGGTCTGTCTTGTACAGAAACAACACGAAACGCAGCGGCTAATAAGCTGTATGGCAAGTCATTTACAGATTTGTCGGAATCGCAGAAACAGCTCACGCTTTTGCAAATGGTCAAGGACGCTAATCAGCTTTCGGGTGCTATGGGACAGGCAAGCCGTGAAGCAGACGGTTGGGAGAATGTAACAGGCAACTTAAAAGAGAGTTGGAATCAGTTGCTTGCCGTAGTCGGTCAACCTATTCTCCAGGTTGCAACTCAGGTTGTAAAGCGGTTGAGTTCCGCACTTGCAACTTTAACGGAATATGCCAAAGGTGCGGTTGAATCGCTTTCAAAGGTCTTCGGCTGGGATACAGGCAACAACACCGCAAGCAATATCAAATCTGCGTCCGATTCTGCCAAAAGCCTTACGGATACGGCAGATGACAGTTCAAAGTCACTTGATAATGTTCAGAAAAGTTCCGAAAAAGCAAAGAACAGCGTTGCAGGTTTTGACAAGCTGAATGTTATTACTAAATCAGATAGCGGCGGTTCTGATACTTCCGCAAGCAGCACATCGGCAAGCAATGGTACTTCTGTCGCAAATACTGTTGTTAAAGCCACAAACAGCGGTGTTTCGGGTGCTTTTAAAAATCTATACGAAAAGAGCGGATTTAAAGGCTTTGTGGATAATGTTCAAAAGGGCATTAATAAGGTTGATTGGTCAGCTATCGGCAAAAATTGTGAGTCGATATTCAAAAATTCTGTTCCGATAGCTCAAAATTATCTTACACAGGTACAAAAGGTCGGTAAATCTGCATTCGGTGCGGTAGGTTCATTTGTCGGCGGAGTGGTACAGGTTAGCGGTAAACGGCTGCAAACACTGACGGGCGGTGTTGCAAAATGGCTTGATAAAGACAAGAATAAAATCAACGGCTTTATTACAACCATTGGCGATAATTTCAGCAAAGGCTACGATAATTTATCGACATTCTTTGAAAAGGGTTTTGATGTCATCGGGCAGAGTGTTGACAGAGTTCGCCCACAAATGGAGAACGCAATTTCAAATCTGCTCAGCGGTTTTACAGATTTCGGCGGTGCGGTCGGAACGATTTTCTCGGAGGGCTTTAGTTTAGCTACCGAATCACTTGTAAAATGGATTGACAATGACGGTGCAACTATCGGAGAATTTTTTGACAATATTCAACTTCAAATGGCAGATGTTATGAACTTCGTGGGCGGCGTATTTTCAGACATCGGTAACTTCCTGCTTGGCTGGTGGGACGGCGAGGGCGGTTCTGAGATTTTTCAGAATGTGTGCGATATGTTCCTTAATATCGGCGCAACGCTTATGAATGTTTATAATGATTGGATTATGCCTGCGTGGAATTTCATTGTCGGAGTATTTCAGTCCGCATGGACAGATTGCCTTAAACCGATTTTTGAACAGCTATGGACTGTTTTTGGCAAGGTTTGCGATTATATTGCAACAATATGGAATAATTGGCTTTTACCGTTTGTGAATTTCATAAGCGATACATTAGGCCCTGTGTTTAATACGGTACTGAGAAATATTCAAAGCATTTTTGAAACAGTATTCAGAGTTATAGGCGATGTTGTGGGCGGTATTTTAAAATCGTTCGGCGGTATTATTGACTTTATAACAGGTGTTTTTTCGGGCAACTGGGAAAAGGCTTGGAACGGTATCAAAGACTTTTTCGGAGGTATATGGGACGGCATATGGGGCATTATCAAAGGCTTTGTTAATCTGATAATTGACGGTATAAACCTATTGCTGACAGGTATATATACGGTTGTAGCCGCTATCGTTAATACTATCGGCGGTATAGCTGACGCAATCGGTTCGATTTTCGGGCAGGAATGGGGTTGGTCAATGCCTAACGAACCTGTTCTTATTCCGCATCTTGCAACAGGCGGACTTGACGCTTGCGGTAGTCGGAGATAACGCAGGAGCTAATTCGGGCAATCCGGAAGTTGTTGCGCCGCTTAGCAAGCTACAAGGTATGATTAATACTTCTAACGGCGAGGATACGGTAATTCTCGGCGAAATTCTGTCGTATCTTAAAAAGCTGTATGAGATGTTCGTAATATTCAGAAACAACGGCGGTAACTACTATCAGTTTGTCGCTGAAATTAACGGCAATGATATTTTTAACGAAATCGTAAAGCAAAACGAACTTTATAAAAACCGCCATAACGGCAAATCGGCATTTGCGTAAAGGAGGTGCAGTATGTCAAATTATAAAGGTTATTTACTAAAATTCGGAAATACCGAATTTCCTAATAACTATTTCGCTGAATATTCGTCAACACCTGATCAGCGTATGGACAACGATGCCGAGCGTGACGATAACGGCAGTTTACAGCGTTCAACACTGCCGACAGGTAAGACAAGCATTACTTTTTCTACCCACATTCTGCACTTGAACGAGAAAATCAATATGCAGAATATTATTAATTCTGCAATCGTGAACACAGTACAACGCAAATGCTATGTTACCTACTGGAACGATGAAACCAACTCATATGACAGCGGATATTTCTATATTCCCGATATTGAGTTTTCGGTTATGGACGCAAGCAAGACAGACATCCGCTACAACCCGATAAGCATTGAGCTTATTGAGTATTAAGGGGGTGCGGTATGATAAATTTAACAGATGAGGTCAAAAAGCAACTGTTGAACGACAGCTTGCAAAGGGAAATAATTATCAGCTTTCCTGACGACGATATTCCCGACATCACGGGTGAGAATATTGTATCTGAAAGTCTTGAACTTACGCAGGCAATCAGTGACGGCAAGGAGTTTAAACTCGGCGGCTGCATTGCGGGTCAGCTTGCTGTAAGAGTGATAAATGTTGACACAGAGCTCAACGGCAAACACATTAAAGTTATGATGAAACAGTCATACAGCAAGGGGCTTTTATTTCCCTCGGATACAGTATTGCCGAGTGCAGATTTATATTGCGGTTATCAGTCTGGAGTTATTGAGGTGTCGTTATTCTGCGGTACTGTCAACAGCTCATCAAGACAGAAAAACAGGGCGGTAAAGGAAATTATCGCATATGACGATTTATACCTCGCTTCACAAAAATACGCTTACAACTACTTTACAAGCCTTGCAATTTATTCGCCAAAAATAAGTTTATATGACTTGAGAGTATATCTCTGCAGCAGCTTTTTAAAGTATTATGATTACGAAAACGAATTTACAGGCTTTAATGACAGCAATGAGCTGTCGCTGAAATTGGATCTTGTAAAATCGGTTTTCAATGACAAAACCACGATAGCGGACTTGTTGAGCGCGTACTGCGAACTTAATGCTTGTTTTGCAATTATGAGCGGAGAGGGCAAGATAAAGTTTATTCAAATTTTAAATCCTAAAACCGAGGTCGTTGACAACTACAGCAACCTCGACTTTGAGGAATACACAACACGCAGTATTAATCTTATTAAGTTTAAGTACAACAAGGACAGCTATTTTTCGTACGGCCATACAGAAGAAGAAAAACAAAGCTGGTATATATCGGACAACATAATTACTGCGTGTTGTACCGACATTGCAGGTATTGTTACAAGTTTTAACGATAATAAAGGTAACAACTACATCTTTTACAATTTGTATGCTTACAGGCCTTTTAAAGCTGATGTTTACGGTAGGTGGTGGCTCGAATGCGGCGACAAGGTGAGCATAAAAACAGGCTTTACGGACACGGAAACGGTCGACAGTTTTATTCTTGAACGAACGCTGAAAGGCACTAACGGCATGAGAGTAAGGCTGACGGCAGAAGGTACAGAATATTTAGGAAAGGATGAGATAAATGAGTTACAGCAAAATTAATTGGGTTGACGGAGCTGTTCCGGCGCTGAACGCAACAAACTTAAATCGTATGGACGACGGTATCTACAACAACAGTGTGGATATAGCAGTAATGGGCACTAATATTGAAACACTTAGTCACAGTGTCGTTGAAATCAAAGAAAGCAATACAAATATCAAAAAGCGTATTGATGACACAAATGCAGCAATCGAAAAAACAAAAGATGAAGTACTTACAAAAGCGGATAAGGCGGATACTCTTGCCGGTTACGGAATTACCGATGCTTATGATAAAACGTATATAAACCGTTCATTAAAATTTAAACTTGACACAAAGCCATTCGATACTGTACCTACAAAGAATAGTCCTAACTATATTACAAGCGGTACGTTATATAACAGTGTTAATACTCTTAATCAAAGTATTGCGGCAAAATATGATAGCTCAAATTTTGAGAACGGTACAGGAGAATTATCTCCGGCGCAGGCGATTTATGACGGCAACGAGGGCGGTTTTAACTATGTGAAAAACGGCAAGGTGGTTACGGTGTCGGTAAATATTACAAAACTTGTTGCGGATAAATCGTATATTCAGATGGCAGGCTTGCCTTTCCCTGCAAAAAAACGAAAGTCGATTTTCGAGTATTGCTGTGTACTCAACTACAAATAAGCTGAGAAATATCCGTCTTGACGGCTCATGGCTTTACATCAGCTCGCCAACGGATAAATTTGCAGAGGACGAGAAAATCAATTTTACAATTACATATATCATACAGTAGGAGGTAATTCTATGGAACTTAAAGAAAAAATCACACTCGATATGCTTACAAAAGACAGTGTAAGCGTATTAAGACAGAAGTTTGTTGTTATCGACGGCACAGAAATGCAGGTCGGCGGCAATGTTCGCAACGCTTACACAAACTGTGATGAGGATAAGTCAATCTTAAAAGAACAGCTTTCCGAAGATTACTACAATGCCATTATGGCTGTATGGGAGGTTTAATATATGTCAAAAATTACTTGTGTTGATATTTCAGAATTTCAGCAAGGCATTAATTTTAACAAAATGAAAAACGACGGTATAAAAGCTGTCATTATAAGAGCAGGCTACGGCAGAGAAGTATCGCAAAAAGACAGTATGTTTGAAAGTCACTATAGAAATGCAAAATCAGCAGGCTTGAAAGTCGGTGCATACTGGTACAGCTATGCCGACAGTATCAATGATGCAGAAAAAGAAGCTAAGGCCTGCCTTGAGTGTATTGAAAACAAATATTTTGATATGCCGATTTATTATGATTTGGAAGATTATTCAATGGTTAAACTCGGCAAAACAAAACTTACAGCGATTGCAGAACGATTTTGCGAAACAATCAAGAAAAGTAACTACAGAGTAGGTGTGTATGCCAATCTGAATTGGTTTAACAACTGTCTTGATTATGATGAATTGAAGAGAAAATACAGTATTTGGCTTGCTCAGTATAATGACAGAGCAGAGCTTGACTGCGACATCTGGCAGAATAGTTCATCAGGTCGTGTTAATGGATACAACGGCAGGCTTGATACTAACATTGTGTATGATGAGAGCCTTTTTAATTGTGCTGATAAAAGCACATCAGAAAAGCCAACGCTGACTTATCGTGTATTTGCTGATCACAAATGGTACAGCGAAGTAAAAGGTCATAGCAACATAGCAGGCAGGGCAAAGCAGGCAATCTCAGGCGTGGCTGTCAAGGTATCAGAGGGTAAACTCCGCTACCGTGTTCACCTCTTGAACGGTGACTGGCTGCCGTGGGTTGACGGCTATGACATTGAAGATGATATCAACGGCTATGCAGGCATTAAAGGCAAGGTTATTGACGGCTTGCAGGTTGAATTTGAGGGAGTCGGCGATTATAAGGCAACCTACAGAGTGCGTAAACAGGGCGCAGGCTTTTGGGATTGGCAGCACAACACAGAAAAAGACAGCTCACAGGACGGTTACGCAGGACTTCTCGGCACTAAAATTGACGGTGTGCAGATTACATTGACTTGATTTGGAGGTATAACTAAACTATGAAAGACAATATTATTCAGGCTACTGTTTCAGTAGCTATCGGTGCTCTGATATCATATTTTAATATCTTACTTATCCCAATTCTTGTGCTCATCGCTGTAATGCTTATTGATTATATTACAGGACTGACATCTGCGTACAGAAACGGTGAATTAAAAAGTAAAACAGGTTTAATCGGGATTTTGAAAAAAGCAAGCTATCTCGCTCTTGTGGTTGTTGCGGGTGTTGTCGATTATTTAATCTGCACAGGCTTAGCGGCGGCAAATGTAGATATAGGTGTCACATATTGTTGCGGTTTAATTGTAACGATTTGGCTCATCATCAACGAGCTTATTTCAATCCTTGAAAACCTTGCTGGGTTAGGCACGCCAATTCCGAAATTCCTTGTAAATATCGTCCGCCGATTGAAAAATACAGTTGAAAACAAAACCGATACAGACACAAAAGAATAGCATATATAAGTTTAGCCCCTCGCTTATTTGAATTTTAAAATCAAGGTGGTTCAGTAGGTGGCTCAAAATTGAAAAAAGTATAGTGTCTATCGAATGTTTTTAAGATTGTATTTGCGGTTTGGGAGCGTAGACGGACACATTTTTGACCTTTCCGCAAATCCTCAACAAAGCCTTACACACGGCGGTTTCAGCTCTTTATTTTTTCGTTAATTTATGTTATAATAAGGCAACGACCACATAGTATCCCACAGATACTGAAATCACAAAAATTAAATAAATCCGGGTGTGGCGCAGCTGGGAGCGCGGGTGGTTTGGAAGCATAGACGGCATTTCTAACGTTTATCGGTGCCAACCGCCGAAAGCCCTTCAACCGTGCGGATTTCGGGCGGTACGGAAAACAAAAAACAGCGGTCAAAAATGTGCTTGACCACAGATTTGACCACTTACACGACCACAATTTAATAACTATCGGGGTGTGGCGCAGTTGGTAGCGCGCCGCATTTGGGATGCGGAGGCCGCAGGTTCGAACCCTGTCACTCCGACCAGGCTAACGAGTCCGAATTAAAAAAGTTCGGACTCGTTTTCTGATTTAAACATTAAAAGTTTCTCTTGAAAAAAACTTCTAATAACCGAATGTTTTAAAGAACTATTAACAATGAGTGGAGGTATCTATGAAAAAACGTATCAATTATGCGTTGCTTATCATTACCATACTGTGTCTAGTGATTGCAATAAAACTCTCATCAATGCCAGTATTCGAATTTCTTCCTAATCCTATTAAATCATTTTTTATCACAGCGCCACATACACAAGAACAATTCAGTTTCATTTATGATTTAGCAATGGGTTTTATATTAAGTGCGTTGTTCTACTTTATAGTTGACGTTGTGCCTGAACAAATTAAAATACATAAAGCCAAGAAGTTATTAAGTCCCCAAGTCAACAGGCTACTAGAATATATGGAACAAATAATCTCTATAATAGTTTCAGTTTATGAACGCAACCCAAACTTAAATGAGTTGACCAATAAAGACTTTTTAATTCTCGATGGCGAAACCATAATCGCAAATCAAGAGATATCATATCTCACTACAACTTATTACTCAAATGGAAAGAGGAAAACAGCCGTCCACAGTTATGGAACACCCAATAGAATAATCAAAGACAAGATAATTCAAATAAACAAGGTCGTAGAGCAAATTAAAAATTTCGAATATTTTTATTCCGACTACACCGAACTTATAGAATATATTAGAATCATCGAAAGTAACGACCTTTTAAATTGGTATAAATCAAAAGAAAAAAATGAAAGTCCTTGTTTTTTATTACAAGGCACAAATAAAGGTGTTACAGAATTCACATCATTATACTCAAAAATCAAAAAATTGAAATTTAATACGGAATACACTTCAACAACTTTGGATACAAAATCTGCCACGGAAAAATATAAGCAAGAACGTGATGACGGAACATTACTAAAACATGTTTTTGATTGTCAACAAAAACAACAAAATTTAGCAATCAGCAATCCAACATTGATTGTTGGAAGCAAAAAATACACTACTAGAATACTAACCGATTTTCTATCCAAACGATTTAAAGTTACTTATACAAATTTTGAGTGTTTAGAGCTTGACAAACTATCTGATTTCAAATATGTTGTTTTCATTGTTGATTCAACAACCCGAAAATTTATGACATATATGCAATCAAAGATTAAAATTCCAGTGAATGTAATACTCCTTTCAGAAGCGACCCCCATAAGAAAAAGTTCAAAAAAGCTGTTCAAATCAACCAACATTACTATTATTGACGAATTGTTTTTTGAGAGTGGTTGGAAATTCTTTTCAATACCGTTGAATAAAGAAGAACCATCCGAAAATAGTATTGTTGAAATAGAGGGAAAACTGCGTAGTATATGTTTTAACGATAAGTAAAACACATCAAAAAATCTATCATTTGCACTAATTGTGTGCACCTTGTAATATAGCAGAACTTTATAAAAATATTTTTCTTTGTTTACTGCAAACCAATTTTTGAGGGCGCCTTAATTGGCGCCCTCTTTTAGTTTTGCTTTTTCTTGTGCGATCTCCGCTTTCTTTTGGGCGATCATCTCTGCGAGTTTGATTTCGCACTGATCGCGGGTTTCGGCGTAGACGTTGAATTTCTTTCGCTTGCCGCCGGGCAGGCGTGGGAAGAAGCTGCCTTCCCAGAGGTTGTCATTGATCTGATACAGGCATCCGGTGCCGGATTTGCGTATCTTTCTTGGTATGGGCTCGGGATGGGGTTCTGTGGGCGCACACGGGGCGTTTACGGGCGGCTTCGCCGTCGCCTCGGGTGTTTGTTCTTCCACGGGCATCTGTGCGTCCGTTTTGCCGATTTTGCGGTCAATATGCGCCGCCGCCTGCCTTTGCATAGTATCGGTGATATGGCTGTAAATATCCAGCGTGGTTGCTGATGACACATGACCTATAGTTGCCGAAAGAGTTTTTACATCCATACCGTGCTCCAGCGCCATGGTTGCAAATGTGTGACGCAAATCGTGAAAGCGCACCTTTTTACAGCCTGCCCGTTCCAAGATCAGTTGTAACCGTTTTCTAACCGATGACGGATTTCTCGGTCTGCCGTTATCCGTCGGTGACGGGAACATCCATTCCGAATCCACCGTTTTCTTATACGCCACAAGGGTTTTCAAGAGTGACGGCGGCAGAATAACGGTGCGTATCGAGGCTTTTGTTTTCGGCGCCGATATAATCACCTCTGCCTTGATGATATATACCTGCCGTTCGATATGCAGCTCTCCTGTTTTGAAGTTCAGGTCACTCCATTTGAGTGCCAATATCTCACCGCGCCGCATCCCCGTGCCGAGCTCCAGCAAGAAGAGCTCATAGCAACCTTCTTCCTTTGCCTGATGCAGAAATCGGATAATTTCATTTTGCGTGAGCACCTGCATCTCCCGTGCTTTCTTCGGTGGCAGCTTACAGCCGACGGCGGGATTGGTGCGAATTAAGCCCTCCTGCACCGCCCGCTGTAAAGCTGTGCGGCAGTTGGCATGTATCCCCCTTATCGTTCTGTCCGAAAGTCCCTTTCCGTAGGTTTTTGCGTGCAGTTTTCTTCCGTCTGTCTTTTCCTTTGCGTAGAATTGCTGTAAATCCGACTGTGACAGCCTGTTCAGCGGAATTTTTCCGATTTCGGGAATGATATGATTGTAAATGCGGTTTTCATAGTCGGTTCTTGTGGTAATGCGGAGAGTGTGCCGGCAGTAGGTCTGATACCAGAAGTCGATCCAATCCCCGAACGGCATATCCAGTTTAATTTTATCGGAAGAGCGTCCGTACTGTTCTTTCAGCGCTTCGAGCTTAGTGGAACATTCTGTTTTTGTTTTCGCCGTTACGCATTTTGTAATAGGCAGGCTTTTCTCATTGTACCCGACAACAATTCTTCCTTCCCACCGACCGTCTTTACGCAGGCGTAATGTGCCCTCACCATTTTTTCTTTTTTTAGCGATTGGTATCATCTCCTTCAAGCATAATCTCATCCATAAAGCTCCCCGCGATAGTGGAAGCGTTTCTCTGCATATCGGTGGTCACATGGGTGTAGGTGTTCAGAGTAAAGCTGGCGTTGGTATGACCTAAGATTTCCGACAGGGTTTTCGCATCCACGCCGCCCGCCAGCGCGTGAGTGGCGAAGGTGTGGCGCAGATCGTGGAACCGAATCAGCGGAAGCTCCGCCTGTTTTAACAGTGTTTTTAATCGGTGGTAAGCATAGTCGGGGTGCATCGGTTTTTCGGGCTCATAGATATTCGGGAATATCCATTCGCTGACTGCCGTTTCTTTTCGCTTCCGCAGAAGTTCCGCAGTGCTCGGCGGCAGGACAATCGTGCGCGTTCCCGTCTCGGTTTTGGTTTCGCCGATATTCAATCCGCCGCCTTTCCTTTTAGCAACCGAGCGCTTCACTTTCAACTTTCCGTTTTCCGCATCGAAGTCCTCCCACTTCAGTCCGCAGATTTCACCCCGCCGCAGTCCTGCGGTCAGCTCGGTGTAGAAGAAATCGTACCACCGCTTATCCTGTCGGATGCGCTGCATGAATCGCTCAAGCTGTTCGTCATTGAGTATCTGCTTCGGCGGATAATTGTTTTTGGGAATCGTTGTGCCGACCGTTGGATTTTTAACAATCAGCCGTAGGCGCACCGCCATATCCAGCGCTTCGTGCAGCATCATATGAATACCGCGCACCATACTGTCGGCAAGCTCTGTACCGTGTAGCCTGTCAGGTTTCACCCGACCTTTCTTTTTGACGCTGTTATAGAATTTTTGAAGTTCCTGCGTGGTCAGCGCCGACAAAGGTCTGTCTCCTAGATACGGTTTGATTTGATTTTTAATCATCGCTTTGTAAGAATCCAGTGTGCTCTCGCGAATCGTGAAGATCATATATTCATTGATCCATCGGTCGAGCCATTCGCCGAGCGTCATATTCGAATCCTCGGTGAGGTCGGCATCGCGGTACATCTCGATGCAGTCGTGGAGCTTTACGATTAACTCCTTTTGTGTTCGGGCAAGCACATAGCGGTGAATCGGATCGCCGTTCTTTTTGTGACCGACAACGATGCGGCCTTCCCATCTTCCGTCTTCGCGCTTGCGCACCATACCGTCTCCCGACGGTCTTCGCTTTGCCATAGTATCACATCCTTGCAGGGCTCTCGCCAGCCGAACACACAATACCACATACATGGCGGAATATCCAGCAAAATCTGCGAAAAAATCAGCAACCCCTAAATCAGCGAGGTTTTTATCGCCGCAACCCCGAAATTGAAGCTTTTATAACCGTTCTTAAAAGCCATACAAAGCCTTGTGCGGTCGGCGTTGCCGTCCGCTGTTCCCTGCGAGGGGAAAGCAAGGCAACCCCTCGCTTTCTCCTGCTTATTTTCGGACGAGCCGTAAGACAGCCGCTAAACCGCCGATTTCCCGTGTTTGCGGTTAAATTCAGAGAGCTTTTCCAAGGCTGCCTGACGCCTTGTTTCTTCGTGCAGCCATATCAGCTGTTGCTCGTAATACTGTTCTAACGCTTCCGAAATCGGGCGTATTCTATAGCGCAAATTGCCGTTGCGCTTTTCGCCTTTTTGCGTGTATACAGAGGTCGGCTCGGTTGTGATCAACCGTTTTTTGGTCAAACCGTCCACATGTTTTCTAACGGTGTTTTTGCTCATACCGACAGCGTTACCGATCGTTTTATAACTCGGATAGCACTGAAAGGTTTTTCGGTTTTCGCATCGAAGCAGATATGCATAGACGGCAATCTCACCACTGCTCAGTCCCAAACAAAATATTTCGTTCGGCACGGGAAAATAATCCTTCAGAGCGTTCCATTTCGGATAGCGATTGTATTTCATTTACCGCCTCCCGAATGTTCGTCCACCCACTTGCGGAACTTTTCTTTTTCAACGAGCTTGCGGCTGCCTACCTTGAATGTCGGGAAATCTTTTTCCTGCATCAGCTCGTATGCCGAAGAGATAGCAATGCCGAGAGCTTTTGAAATTGTTTCGGCGTTTAGGTACAGCGGCAGATCTTCATAGCTTTTGTAGATCGGTGTTTTCATATTTAACCCTCCAAATAGTTTTCGGCGGATCAAAACAAAAAGACCCGCACTCAATCCCGATGCTGATCTGCATCGGTGATTATGTAAGTGCGAGTCTGAAACTCAAAATAAAAATATGTGTATTCAATTGTCGGTTGCTTTCTTTACTTGCAGTATAACATACCGGGGAAATTCTGTCAAGTTTTTTGCGCCAACAGTGTATATTCCGGCGCTTTTGCGGGAATACTGTTTTCTTTGTTTTCTGCGGTGCAGATTTTAACCGTGCTGTGTCGAACTGAAAATTGCAAGGCCAAACCGCAAAATCGGCTCGGCCTTGTTTCTGCTTATTCAATCCTCTGACGGTTTACACAACACTTCGGTCATGATTCTCGCCGCGAGCTTAAAGCCGCTGATAAACGCTTCACGCTCATTCATACCGTGCAGTTCCGCCTCGCAGTCTTTGAGCTTTTCAAAGGTTTCTTTTAGCTGAGCCGTAAGCGTCGGTATCAAGCTGTCCTGATGCCGAATAACATAGCTCAACATTTCGCTGTAAGCACTCCCGCGCTTAAAACTGTGTTCGTGCGGAACGATATTGCCGTAGTACAGATCTTCAAGCGTTGTCATTTTCATTCCACCTCACATAAGAAGAGGACGACATGTCATCGGTCATACCCGACACCGTGTCGCCCTCATTTTTCATTTTCTCTGCCGCAATCAGCGCGTGTTTTACAAGCAGCATATCAAGCCGTGTCCGCTCGTCGTATTCCGCCGGAAGCCCATTCATAAGATAGTCCGCCGTCGCCACACTCATCACATCATACTTTTCGCCTCTGTAAATTTCTTCTACAGTCATTCGTGCCATACCAGCACCTCCTTTGCAGTACACAACAGTACCACAGAAAGGCGCAGAAGTCCAGATAAGAACGAGGAATTTTTGCTCTTTATCAACTAGTAATTTGTTTGCTAAAACTATTAACTCATTGAAAATTGCTTTTAGCAAGCAAATCAAGAACCTGTCCACCGGGTTCCAAGCTGATTGCTGTATATCTTTGCGCAAGCGCAATAGGAACTATCGATGTACTATCAAGATCACACTCAAACTCTTCGATTAATTCTATATATGTGCCTATGTTTTTATAGTTAAGTAAATTAGATTTTTCTTTTTTAAATACAATCTTATTGTGCTTGTCTCTATACGGCAATAATGCATTAAAAACGAACAGTTTTCCAGTTTCGGTTTTTAAAAGGAAATCTTGACCATAATATGTTTCTGCTCCGAATGTTGTAGATGATGGTTCTCGATCAAAATTGATATATTTATTTCTAAATTCATCGGATACCGCATAAATCGAATTCTTTTTCACCGAAGGTCCAATCATTTTAAAATAGTCACAAATTGCTCCGGCTTTTAAAACACCCATAACGATAATAGGAGCTCTCCCGCTATCTACCAATTCCTTGTTAATGTCATATAAATATTTTAAGATAGATGCGTGTAGCCACGCAGGATTACCGAAAACAGCTAAAGGACCACTAACGATGAAACACAGATCTGTCAGTGCGTTAAGATAAGAATCTGGGCTCTTTTCTTTAAGAAATCGAATATAGTGAACAACTAGCAAATGCATGATTGCATTCGTAAACCTTGTTAGAGCAGATTGATTTGAACCGGCATCCCCCACATCTTCCCATATGCGCAAACAATCAGAAGGATAAACAATATTACCGCAATACGGACAACGCTGAACTTCTGGGATGTCCCACAATTCAAGATTTTCTGCACTACACGAAGGACATTTGAATAAAACCAATTTATCATTTTCGCTGTCAACATCATTTGAACGCAAAGAAGCCATACGAAACAAAGTGGTTCTCAAACTTGTTGAGGCGTCTTTCTCCCAGAATCGACAGTTGTATAAAATTTCATCTAAAGCCTTTCTGAAACTATCACGAACATTACTTTCGCCTTTATAACACATATTCGTACTTGGGAGTGCAAATGAAAGCGATGAGTTGTCCTTGCTCAATTTTGCAACTTCGAACGGATTAACAAAATTACCTTCTGATAAGCTTTTTAAAGCATTGCGCCTTATTAACAAGTTACTTATTTTAACAAAACCTACTCTTGTAAATGGCAACTCCTTTCGAACACTTGCTTCATAATTACTCCCGTCAATAGATATTACTTTTTGAGGCAAATCATATTCTGCATCGGGAATTGTCAAAAAATGATTTGTAATATCATTTATTTCGTTCCCGGTAGGTGCTTTCATATAGTCGCAATTTTCCAGAAAAACCCTTACATCAGGATTATCTACAATATCAATATGAGACGTTCTATCAACGTTGTAATCCGACATTTTTATTGTCCTTTCTCGGCGATTATTTTTTCGGGATCAAATTTATTTATTTGAATAGGAACAACAAATGGGCTTGATAAAGTCTTCACTCTTGAAAAGCCTACGTCTTGAGACCTGAGTAAGGATAATTTGAAATCTGCAAAATCATAAAACTTTGCAAGTTCTGAAATTTCCTTTTCGCTGTTCAAATGGGAGATAAACCAATTTTCGGTGTTGGCAAGGATATTGGGGTGTACAGAAGAGACTTCTTGCGTAGCATACACAAGCGCAATCTTATATTTTGCACCTTCTTTAGCCAAACGCGGCCACGTTTCTGACAAATCCATATTTCGTCCGATTAGGTTATGCGCCTCCTCGATATAAATCACTATGTTTTGGGGACTTTGACCACTAGTGAAACAATTCATGGAAGCATTGAATACATATTTCGCTATTCTTTTGCTGAGTCGCTCTCTTAATTGAGCCTGTCCAACCGATAGATCTAAAATGACTATTTTCCCTTGCATAAGATGTTGATAAATCTCTTCACAAACATCTTGCGTTCTGTAAGGTGTATGATATGGACGACCACATTCGATTGTTCTAAAACCGCGAATATAAGAATCGTTGTTGTTATGTCCATCCAACAGATTTAACATAGCAATACACTCTTCATCAAACCAGTTTGAGCCACTACTCGATTTCAACTTACCGGTCGTCTTCTTATCCTTGTTTGCAGAACGGGCCGCGATAAACCACTTAAGTGCTTCTTCATAAGAAAGAGAATTGTTCGGATCAAAATGCACTTCACAACCTGGTTCGGCATCAGCATTTATAACAGCGTCGACTGCCTCACGAACTTTTTTATTTGCTTCGAATTTAACAGAGAAAGTACCATTATAATCGTATCCAGCTCTTTTAAGAAGTGTTTTATATAAAGCTGTTTTCACCTGCCAGCGCTTATATTCGCCCGGCTCATCAAGAGAATCGGGTTGCTCTAACGACATCCCTAAGAAAGTATCTATATCAGCTGAGCCATCTTTTTTGTTTTCTCTAATCAATTCGCTAAGTATCGTCAATCCTTCTTGCAATTCAGAATAAAAATTGTTCAGCAAATGTGAAAATCCTTCGGTAGGAATCATGCGATATCTTTCGCAGCCTTCAGAATAAATGTCTGAAATCGAACCATTATCCTGTTTGTTTGCATTTGCATATTCGCCGTTAATATCAAATACTAATTGTCCAATAGGAAGTTGACAATTGTCAGCAATGCTCTTTACTACAGAGATAGTCTGCTTGATCATATTAGATTTACCAGTTCTAGTCATACCTAACACGGCAGTTCTACGAGCTAAAAAGTCAGAAGGTTGAATATGAAATGCAATTCGATCCGCAGCGTTTGCTCGATGCAATCGATCTGTTGATGTATAACGAACGGTTCCGATTTCAAAAGGTTGAAGTTCTTTATTAATTCCAAGAAGTGTTAGTTCCTCTTTAAAACGATTCTTTCTTATAGGATCAACATAATTGACAATTAAAGATAATGCATCCCCCTTAGGCATATACACACCCATACGCATTGAAACTGAGAAAGATTCTATATCACTTCCCATATTAAGCTCACTATTTTTCATATAAAAAGTACCTAGCACTCGACACTTTAATCCACCAAATTGTAACCTGTTCTGTGTTATGGGATCATAGCCTTTATTGTTATCTTCTAAGTACACATCAGTTTGATTTTGATAATTATCAATTTTAGTTCGAATCATGTCATCGTCTTGAGGCAACTTACAAGTACCAATAACTCTAAGAAGAATAACTTCTTTCTCCATCGAAGTCACACTGGCATAATTAGACGGGTTAAAAGAAGAGGCAACTAAAAAACTATTATGCGGTATTCCATTAACCTTAGCTTTCCACGCATCGTTTGTTACAACTAATGCTGAATCATAATCAATAGAATAAACCCAACCAATAAAGTTGTCAGGTTGAACTAACTTCAACAATGGATCTCTATCATTCAGAGTATCAATCGATATTTTATTCATCACTACACCGCTTTCTAATATTGATCTTAATTTTTTTACATTTTAATTCATCTTCACTAGGCCAGAGCCTTTCGTCACTCAAAAACATAATTTCTGATTTTTTTCCCGAATTAGCCACACTATAGGTTAGGTCGAATTGTTTACACTCGTAATCTTTATACAGCCCACAAATAGCATCTACATCGTCATAAGTTACCATCCAATAACAATCTAGTCTCTTTATTAGTTTTGAAATGCGCTCGTGATCTTCATGAACAAAGAAGTTCTTATACAGTTCCTTACCTTTGTTGTAATATGGCGGATCAAAATAAACGAATGCATTATGCTGATACTTAGGCAAATAGTTTTTTATGAAACTTTCAATATCTTTATTGTACAAATGTATATGTGATTTATATTCCGATATTTTTTTTATTCGTTGAATCAAATCCTCTCTGTTATACCTAACATCCATAAGGTAATTTCCAGTTTGCTTATATCCACCAATAGGACCAGCTGCCAATATTCCCGAACGGTTGGTTCTATTAAGATAAAAAGTGGCAAAGCCTAATTTTAATGAATATTTCTTATTCTCGTCATTGTATATTTGTTTTTGTTTTCTCCATTCATCAATTGTTAAAGGAACGGTTCGAACCAGATTTATAAAGTCCTCGGTTTCTTCAAGAATGGCTTTCCACATGGAATAAATAGCCTTATCATAATCATTAATTACGATACTAGTTACTGTCCAATCAAATAAAAGGGATAGCGCCACTCCTGCCCCACCTGCAAAAGGTTCAACATACGTACATTCACCTAAATTAGTTTTCTCAATAAGCAATGACACAAAAGGCGCAATCTTACTTTTGCCACCTGGGTATCTTAGTGGTGAATAGTTCATATTCTCTTCTCCTTTCTGGGCGTTTTCCATGTTAGTGACTCCATTTCTTTAGTAAGTCTTCAGCAACATTTAGCCGTATTGTTTCGGCATCATTTTGATAAGTCCGCTTTAAAACATCACCTATTTCTATTGACACACTTACATCTGACAATTCGTTTGCCTTTTTGTTTAAATTAATTGCTGCAATTTCTGATATTTCAAAGTAAACAGTTTTTTGTAAACTATCTCCCGAAGAAATTTGCATAGGAATTTGCGATAAACTCTCCGGCATTTTGATAAATACGCTTTTTTGATCATCTATAAAGTCGACGGTGTGCTCGATTAAATTACTTCCGCAGTGGACAAATATATGAATACTATCAATCACGATTGTTTTGGGTGTATTGTTTTGGATAATACACCTGACTTGCCCAGCCAAATATGAGTTTCCATTTATACGAATATTGCTAAACGAAAGTTCTTTGGTATATAGATTAATGTCCAGAGTCCCTTTATTATGATATATACAATCAAGATCGCTTCTTTCTGCTATGAAATTGGTGGCACCTTTTCGAGTATAAATCTCACCTTTTCGCAAAAAAACACCTTTGTTCTTATTGTACTCCTTTGAAATAACATATGGGCGATTTAAGTCATGATGTGGAATACGAATAAACCCTATCGTTACTCCTTGGTAATCAAGATATCCCAGTTCAACATCAATAAATGGTTCAACATAGGAGTGCAATAAGTTATTAATTTCAGAAATATCAGGCAAAGAAGCTCTATCTATTCCTAAGACATTCCAAGTAGAGTTTTCAACGCCAAAAACGATATACTTATCCTTTGGTTTAATATTATTAGCAAAAGAAACAATATCCTTAATAAGGTCGTACTTCTTCTCTTTGGAATAATATTCTTTTTTGAAATCCACTTGATCATTCTCATCCTGTGAAATGATTAAGTTAATTATTTGATTTTCTATTGATGTCATAATTGAACCTCTTGAATTATAATATAGTTCTCAAATTAAAATTCCATTACAATGATCGATTTCGTGCTGAATGATCTGAGCCGTCCAGCCTGTGTAGGTCTTGATGCGAGTCTGCAATTCCAAGTTTTGATACTTAACCTTAATGGATTTATAGCGTTTGCAAGGGCGTGGGCCGCCGAGAAGAGATAGGCAACTTTCCTCGGCATCGTATACGCTGTCTTTTTTTATAATTTCCGGATTGAGCATTACAGTGTAAGTAGATATCCGTCTACTTTCATCGAGAAAAGCGATTATTCGTTTTTTCACGCCAGTCATATTCGCTGCCATGCCGACACAACTATCCTTGTGCGCAATCAGCGTATCGAGCAGATCCTGTGCGACGAATAGATCATCTTTTGTTGCCGGTTCCGACTTTCCCGCAAGAAATATCGGATCATGTATCAGTTCCTTGACCATTTCCGTAAACCTCGATTATCTTTTTCAATATCTCTACATCCGCCGGGCAGAATTCATAATTCGGAATTCCACTCGGTGCAATCCATTTTATATCTTTATGTTCAAATTTTTGCGGTACGCCTTCAATGACAACTGCATTGAACAAGGTTAGATGCACTGTCAAATCCGGGTATTCATGAACGACATCCATAAATACATCACCAATAGAAAGCGTCACGGCAAGTTCTTCTTGGCATTCGCGGATAAGCGCCTGTTCTTTCGTCTCGCCCGGTTCCACCTTACCGCCGACGAATTCCCACAAAAGGCCTCTGGCTTTATGCGCCGGGCGTTGGCAAATCATAAATTTATCTTTATCCCATATAAGAGCGGCCACTACTTCTGTCATTATCCAACCACCAATTTGTTTGTTTTCTTCAGGTATTTTGCCGGAATGGGGGCATCTAATCTCCATGTAATGTTCATTGGTCTTGAACCATTATGCGAAACATAATTTGCAGTACCGAGATAAGTGTACGGTGCCGTATTGCCATAAACATCATTCTTAAATTCGCGCACAAACAAGAGAACCTTGCTGCCGTTTTTGTGATGATTGATATACCGCTGACCGACTTTTCCTTCTGCATTGGTCGTGCTTTGACTTTGCAAATGGAACAGTGTTTCGTTGATAGAATAATCCTGATACATGGTCGTCGGCGAGTAGTCTTTATCCGACTTGTTCAATGTAATAAAGAACACATCAATTTTCTTGTCTGGTAACCATTTCACACCTTCGCGAACAGTGCTTGGCTTCATAAAATCCATTGCAACAAGCAGTTGATCGCGCGTATAGGTACAATGCAGATCCAGCGGACAATCAAATCCGAGGCCGACAGGCTCATCAATAAAATCAATGCGATTGTAGTTATATTTGAGTAATGCAATCAGCTCAGAAAGCATTATCGGGCTATTTGAAAGAATTTTGAAGTTTTCGAATACTTCGTCCGCGTTCCAATCCTCAATCGCTTTTCCCCACATTGTAATATAGAACATCTGAAGCATACGCTTTTCTATATCCGA
>ERZ773131.713-NODE-713-length-27213-cov-7.855917_pt1 | contig 27213 bp, 27 predicted proteins | sample MGYA00511082_ERZ773131 | MGnify/ENA primary metagenome ERZ773131 (study PRJEB29015, sample SAMEA2737813) | human gut metagenome | biome: human gut; feature: human-associated habitat; material: faeces | place: China | collected 2012 ... | reverse complement strand
TTCATCCGTTCCATTGCTCCTCCTCTTTCGTTCCACAAACGCTCCGCTGGTTTGTGAAACGAGTTGGACGTGAGTTGCGCTTTTGAGCAAATGTCACTCATTCCGTTTCCGCCTTCCGGCGAAAACTTCATCCGTTCCATTGCTCCTCCTCTTTCGTTCCACAAACGCTCCGCTGGTTTGTAAAATAGGAAAGCAGAATTTGCTATTTGGAATTGTAACACATTCCTATATCGGAATGTGTTACAATTCCGTGACAGTTTCAGGTTTTGGTCAGCTTGACCATCAATTTGGCCGGGGTGAGTTTTGCCAGCAGACGGTAGAACTTATAGAACAGTCTGGGGGTGTAGATGGTCTGTCCCGCTCTGGCCGCCCGCAGTGCACCGCCGGCCACCTGTACCTGATCGCAGTAGGGCAGCAGCTCAAAGGGCCGGGAATCCACCACATGACCCACTGCCAGAAACTCTGTGGCCATGGGGCCGGGGCAGACGGCGGTAACGGTGATGCCTTTGGCCTTCAGTTCCTCCGCCGCGCCAATGGTATAGGCGGAAACATAGGCTTTCGTGGCGGAATACACCGTCATCCGGGGGGTGGGGCAGAAGGAGGCGATGGAGCTGACGTTCAAGATCCGGCTCCCCTTGTCCATATAGGGCACCGACAAATTGGTGATGGCAGTCAGCGCCCGGAGGTTCAGATCGATCATCCGGGTCTGGGAAACGGTGTCGATCTCGCCGATGTTCCCCAGATACCCGCATCCGGCATTGTTCACCAGCAGGGCGATCTCCGGCTGTTCCTCCACCAGATGCTCCTGATAGGCGGTAAAGCTCATGGTGTCGCACAGGTCCAGCGGCAGCGTCAGTGTGCTGATCCCCTTTTCCTCCAGCTGCTCTGCCAGTTCCTGAAGGCGGTCCGTCCGGCGGGCAATGAGCCACACCCGTTCAATTTCCGGGAATACGGAATAGAACTGCCGGACAAATTCCCGGCCAAGGCCGGAGGACGCGCCGGTAATAACTGCTGTTTTCATGGTCAGATCTCCTTTCGGAGTATTTTAGTGGGTCTCGGGAGCGGGATACTCGACGCCCTGGGTATCCACCCGGACGGTTGCCATGACCACGGGCTTCTTGGGCATATCGTTCATCATGTTCCGCTGGACACGGGAAATGTCAATGGCCACATCCTGACCCTCGGTGATCTTGCCGAAGGCGGCGCCAATGACAACGCCGATGGCCATATCCATTACGTTGCCGCGCATGGCGAAGGTCTTAAATTCGCTGAAAAACTTCTTCACAGGTCAACTCTCCTATACGTGCTGTATAATGCTGGATAAATATTCCGCGCTGTTATCGAAAATCGTTCAGTGGCGGGGCACCAGACGATCCTTGCCTCCCATGTAGGGCTGCAGCACCTTGGGTACCAGCACGGAGCCGTCCGCCTGCAGGTTGTTCTCCAGCAGTGCGATGAGCATGCGGGGAGGAGCCACCACGGTGTTGTTCAGCGTATGGCACAGCTGCATCTTGCCGTCAGCGTCCTTGTAGCGGATCTTCAGGCGGCGGGCCTGCGCATCGCCCAGATTGGAGCAGGAGCAAACCTCGAAATACTTCTGCTGGCGCGGGCTCCACGCCTCAATGTCGCAGGATTTGACCTTCAGATCGGCCAGATCGCCGGAGCAGCATTCGAGCTGACGAACGGGAATCTCCATATTGCGGAACAGCTCAACCGAATAGCTCCAGAGCTTGTTGTACCAGTCCATGGATTCCTCCGGACGGCAGACGACGATCATTTCCTGCTTTTCAAACTGGTGGATGCGGTACACGCCGCGCTCCTCCAGACCGTGGCTGCCGACCTCCTTGCGGAAGCAGGGAGAATAGCTCGTGAGGGTCAGGGGGAGTTTTGCCTCCGGGATGATCTGGTCGATGAAGCGGCCAATCATGGTGTGCTCGCTCGTGCCGATGAGATAGAGGTCCTCGCCCTCGATTTTGTACATCATCGCTTCCATCTCCGGGAAGGACATGACGCCCTTGACGACGTTGCCGTGCATCATGAACGGCGGGATGACATATGTAAAGCCCTTCTGGTCGATCATGAAGTCGCGCGCGTAGGCCAGAACCGCCTCATGCAGGCGGGCAATGTCGCCCAGCAAATAATAAAAGCCCATACCGGCCACACGGCCTGCGGAATCCTTATCGATGCCGTCAAACGACTGCATGATGTCGACGTGATGGGGAATCTCAAAATCGGGTACAACGGGATCGCCAAAGCGCTGCACTTCAACGTTATGGCTGTCGTCCGGGCCGATGGGAACGGAGGGGGCGATGATGTTCGGGATCACGTACATGATCTCGCGCAGCTTGTCCTCGGCCTCGGTCTGCTTCTTTTCAAGCTCCGCGCGGCGCTCGTCGTCGGCCTTGACCTTGGCGTTGTTTTCATCAATCTGCTTCTGCAGTTCCGCTTTCTGCGCCTCATCCGCTTTTTTCAGCTGGCCATAAAGCGGACCGTTTGCCTTCGACAGCTTATTGCGGGCGGCCTTCAGCTGCTCGCATTCCTGCTGCGCCGCACGCTTCTCCGCGTCGAGCCGGATGGCCTCGTCTACGAGCGGCAGCTTTGCATCCTGAAACTTTTTCCGGATATTTTCGCGGACTGCGTCCGGATTTTCCCGTAAAAATTTAATATCGATCATGGTGTTCTTTTCCTCCTGTTATTCTCCGCCAAGCGCCTTATATTCCTCCAGCGCGGTCTGGCCCAGATAATCCTTCAACCGTTCAAGCGTCTGCATGGCGCGGGAGAACGTGACGTTTCCTTCGCGCGTTTCGCAGGCCTTTGCCTGCAGCAGTGCTTCATACGCTTCCTTCGTCCGGTCAAGCTCGGTGCGCAGGGATTTGATCATTTCATTTTCCGCCGCCTGCGACTCCTCTTCGGACTGCGCGGCCTCGTCCAGCTTCTGCGTCAGCTCGTCGAGCTTTGCCTGCAATTCTTCATTTTCCTTTTCCAGCGCGATCTTCTCGTCCTGCAGGGCGCGGTTCTCATTCTGAAGCGCTTCGGCGTTGGAAAGCGCGCTTGTGCTGGCGGCGTTCAGCTCGGAAATCTTTGCTTTAGACGAGTGCGTCTGCAAAATCAGCGAGATCAGAACCAGAATGAACGCGGCGCAGAACAGAACGGCCATGTACCGCAGCAGCGCGGATTTGCGTTTCTCGCTCAGCGGCTTTCCGGTTTCCGGGGCAGCCTGCTCCGGCTGCGGGGTTTTCTTTTCGTCCATCAGTGTTGCTCCTTTTTGCGGATGGTGTGCAGCGCGTCGTACAGCTGCTGCAGATCCTCCTGCCCGTAGTATTCCAGTTCAATGCGGCCCTTGCGCTTGCCGGAGACAATGCGCACCTTGCGGCCAAGCCCGGCGGTCAGCTCCTTTTCACATTCGGCCAGATAATCGACCTGCGGCGGCTGCTCCTTGACGGGCTGCGCCTGCTTTGTGAGCTTTTTGCAGAGCGCCTCCGTCTGCCGGACGGACAGGCCCAGCGCCATGACTTTCTGCGCAATGGACAGCTGCTGCGCCTCGTCCTTCACGGGCAGCAGCGCCCGCGCGTGACCGGCGGACAGTGAACCGTCCTTGACCAGTTCCAGAACGGCCGGACTGAGGCTCAGCAGCCGCAGCGCGTTCGCAACGGCCGGGCGGGATTTGCCCACGCGGGCGGCAGCCTGCTCCTGCGTCATTTCATAGGTGCCCATCAGCTCCTGATAGCCGAGGGCTTCTTCAATCGGGTTGAGATCCGAGCGCTGCAAATTTTCAATCAGCGCCAGCTCCATCGCCTTTTTGTCGTCGGCCTCAATGACCACGACCGGCACATCGGTAAGCCCGGCCAGCCGTGCCGCACGCCAGCGGCGCTCGCCCGCGATGATCTGATAGTAGCCGGAAGAAAGGCGGCGGACCGTCAACGGCTGGATAATGCCGTGCTCGCGGATGGAATCGGCCAGATCCTGCAGAGCCTCTTCATCGAAGTGGCGGCGCGGCTGATTGGCGTAGGGTTCGATCTGCGAGATGGGGAGGTAGAGGTTGTCGGACGTGTCGGTGCGCAGGGCGGCGTCGCCCAGCAGCGCGCCGAGCCCCTTGCCGAGCCCGCGGTTTGCATTTGCCATGGAAACTTCTCCTTTCTGTGGGATGAAGCGGGCGGAATGCGCCCTTATATTTAATGTATCAGCGGTTCTGCTTCAAAAACTCGTTGGCGAGGTCGCTGTAAGCCTCCGCGCCGCGGGAGGTGCGGTCGTAGTAGTTGATCGGCTTGCCGTGGCTCGGTGCCTCGGAAAGGCGCACATTGCGGGGGATGACGGTCGAATACACCTTGCCGGGGAAGTAGCGCTTGACCTCTTCCGCAACTTGAAGGGCGAGATTCGTGCGCCCGTCGAACATCGTGAGCAGCACGCCTTCGAGCTCCAGGCCGGGATTCAGGCTGCGGCGCACCATGCGGACCGTGTGCATCAGGTCCGACAGGCCTTCGAGCGCGAAATATTCGCCCTGCACGGGAACGATCAGGGAATTCGCGGCGCAGAGGGCGTTGACCGTTAAGAGTTCGAGCGACGGCGGGCAGTCGATGAGGATAAAGTCGTAATTGGGCGAGAGAACGTCGAGCGCCTGCTTGAGCAGGAATTCGCGGTTTTCGCGGTCGATCATCTCAATACCCGCGCCCGCCAAGGCTTTCGAGGAGGGGAGCACATCACCGTAGCGCGTGTGCGCCACGCTGGCCGTGACGTCCGCACCGTTGATGAGCACGTCATAAACGCCGCGCGAGGCCGCCTTGTCCACACCCATGCCGGAGGTGGAGTTGGCCTGCGGGTCAAAGTCACACAGCAGGACGCGATTGCCTTTCTCCTTGAGGGAGGAGGTCAGGTTGACACAGGTCGTCGTTTTGCCGACGCCGCCCTTTTGATTGACGATTGCAACGATTTTAGCCAAAAAAAACACCCACCTTAGTCATAGAAGCATTGATCCATTTTCATTCTTGTTCAGTATAGCACAAAACGGCTCAATTTCAACAGGGAAGCTCAAATTTTGCAAATTTGTTTCACGTGAAACATGACAAGGCGCAGACCTTTACGTCCCGATTTGCCCCTGTTTGGGCCGGTGATGGGGTATCACCGCTGGGGCAGTGATGAGGACAGAAAAAGGTCATGGTAAAGGCGCTGACCTTTACCATGACCTGAAATCGGTGTTTCACGTGAAACAAATCACTCCTGCGGCTGGGTCAGCAGCATCGTACCGTAGGGCTCGAGCGTCAGGCGGAGCAGGCCGTTGCCGCAGAAGAACTCCTGATGGGACAGGGCGTCCTCGGCGAGCGTGCCGTCCCACGGAAGGGTGAGCGTGACGGGCTCGTCGCCCGCATTGACTGCCGTGAGGCAGTGGTCGTGCTCCGTGCGGCGCGAGAACGCCAGCGCGCGGCCCTGCGCGGCATGGTAGACGATCGTGCCGCTTTGCAGCGCCTCGTGCGATTTGCGCAGCGCGCCGAGCTGTTGGAAGTAACGCACCAATTCGGCATTCTCGCGTCCCCACGGGTAGGTTCCGCGGTTGAACGGGTCTTCAAAGCCCTGCATGCCGGCCTCGTCGCCGTAGTAGAGCATCGGCGAGCCGGGGAAGGTGTAGAGGATCAGAGCCGCGAGCTTGAGAAGCGACATGCCGCGCGCAAGGTCGGAATCGCTGAGGTGATAGACCGCGCGCTCGTCGCGCGTCTGCGGCGCGGGGGAGGTGAGGCCCAGAATCGTCAAAAGCCTTGGCGTGTCGTGGGTCGAGAGGAAATTCATCGCGCCGTAGAACGCGGGCGCAGGATAGTTTTCGCGCAGCTCCTCCATGCTGTCGCGGAAGTATTCCGCGCCGCCGCCGAGCAAATAGGCCATCAGCGCCGTGCGGAACGGGTAGTTCATCAGGCCGTTCGTCTCGCGGCCCAGCAGGTACTTGCGGCGCTGGGAGTAGGCGATCTTCGTCGTGCCGTCCTCCCAGACCTCGCCGAGAAGATAAGTGTCGGGGTTCTCCTCGTTCATCGCCGCGCGAATTTTGGCAATGAACTCGTCGGGGAGCTCGTCGGCGACGTCGAGCCGCCAGCCGGATGCGCCCGCGCGCAGCCAGCGCTTGATGATGGAGTTGTTGCCCTCAATAATGTAGTCAACATAGCTCTTTTCCAGCTCGTTGACTGCGGGCAGGTTCTTGATGCCCCACCAGGCGTCGTACTCGTCGGGGAAGGGGTGGAAGTTGTACCAGCGGTAGTAGGGCGACTGCTCGCCCTGCGCCGCACCGAGGTCGTCGTAAAAGCCGTCGGCGTTGAAGTAGACGCTCTTTCGCCCCGTATGGTTGAAGACGCCGTCGAGCATCACGTAGATGCCGCGCTTTTTCGCCTCCGCGCAGAGCGTGCGGAAGTCCGCTTCATCGCCGAGCAGCGGGTCAATGCGCTCATAACAGGCCGTGTCGTAGCGGTGGTTGGTCGAGGCCTCGAAGATCGGGCAGAGGTAGAGTGTCGTCACACCGAGAGAGGCGAGGTAGTCGAGCTTTTCCGTGATCCCCTGCAAGTCACCGCCGAAAAAGTCGCTGCACGTGATCTCGCCCTCGGCGTTCGGGCGGTATTCGGGAAGCTCGTCCCAATTTTCGTGCAGCGTGCGCGGGCCGACAAGGCCTGCAACATCACGAGATTCAGCGCGGCGGAAGCGGTCGGGGAAGATCTGATACGTCACGCCGCGGCCGAACCACGCGGGCGTTTTGTGTGTGTCGTCGTAGACCGTGAGCTGCCAGGGCTCGACCGCGTCCCACGCGCAGAGGCCGTTTTTGCCGTAGCAGCTCGTGCCGCCGTCCGCCCACGAGAGGCGGAAGTGGTACCAGACGAGCTCCACGTCATCCGGCGCGGTGAAGATGCCGCGATAGACGACGTGGCCGTCCTCCTGCGCGGGAGTAAGCTCCACCGTCGTCCATTGGTCGGCAAACTCGCCGTGAGCAAGCAGCTCACAGCGCGTGACCGCCGCGCCGCGCTCGGGGCGAAAGCAGAACGAGACATCGGCGCCGCAGGGCACCGCGCCAAAGGGAGATTTGAAGAGAAGATCGCGCGGATCAAACCATTTAGTTGACATAACACATTCCTTTCTGCCAAATAAAGCGGCTGAAACAGGCAAAAGCGCACCGAAACGGCGCGCTTAACCCAGCAGTGTATTTTCGCCCGTGATCGCGGAGGACGCGGACGTGTTGGAGAAGTAAGCGTTGAGCACCTGCACGGCGGTGGAGGCCAACGCTGCGCCGGAGCCGCCCTTTTCGATGACGATGGCGACGGCGATCTGCGGATCGTCGTAGGGGGCGAAGCAGACGAACGCGCCGTTGTTGTTCTTCGTGTCGCCAGTCTGGATCGTACCGGTCTTGGCCGCGGCGTCGACGATACAGTCCTTGAAATACTGCGACACCGCGCCGCCAGTCGCGAGGTCGTGCATACCGGCGAGGACGGCGGAGAGATTTTCGCTGCTCATGGCGATCGTCTCGACCGGCTCGGCGTCGTAAACGTATTTGAGCGCGCCGGAGCCGCTGGAGCGGACGTTTTTCAAAAGGTGCGTGGCGTAGCGGTCACCCCCGCCGCAGAGCGTCGCAATGTAGTTTGCGAGTTGGAGCGGGGAGTATTCCTGATTCGCCTGACCGAACGCCGCCCACGGGGCAAGGTTTTCGCCCTCGTTCTGCGAGGGGAGGCGGCCCGCGGTGTCGCCGATCTCAATGCCGGTCGGGGAGCCGAGGCCGAATTTCGCATAATACTCGCGCAGCGTGTCCATGCCCATGCGGTAGCCCATTTCGGCGAAGAAATAGTTGCAGGAATTCATGATCGCGCCGCGGACGTTGAGCGAGCCGTGGCCGCTGCGCTTCCAGCAGTAGGTGTAGCTCGCGGAGTAGCCGGGGTACGTCCACTTGCCGGAGTCGTAGATCTTTTCGCGCACGGTCGTCGCGCCGGATTCGAGCGCGGCGATGGCCGTCAGCGGCTTCAAGGTCGAGCCGGGGGCGTATTTTCCCTGCGTGGCGCGATTCCACATCGGCTGCAAGGGGTCGGTGGAGAGCTCTGCAAGGTCCTGACGGAACGTCGAGAGGGAATAGGTCGGATAGGACGCAAGCGCCAGCACGTCGCCCGTGCCGACCTGCACGACGGCCACGGCCGCGCCGCGGTCGATGCCGTCGGATTTTGTCATGGAAGAGACGGTATTTTTGAGCGCCTCCTCCACCTGTGCCTGAAAGTCGACGTCGATCGTCAGCGCCACGGTGGAGCCGGGCTTCGGCTCGACGGAGTAGAGCTCGCCGGTGATCTTGCCGGATTCGTTGAGCGTGACAAGGCGCTTGCCGTCGCTGCCGTGAAGATAGTCTTCAAACGCATTTTCCACGCCGGAGATGCCGACGGTGCTCGCGAGCGTGTAGCCGTTCTTGTCCTTATAATCGTCCCAGTCCTGAATGCTGCCGGTGTAGCCGAGGACGTGGGCGGCATAGTCAGTCTCGTAAACGCGCACGGACGAGGTGTCCACCTGCACGCCGGCATAGTTGCCGTCCTTGATGAGGGAAATGAGCGAAACATCCACGTCGCTCGCAAATTCGAAGGTCGTGGAGCCGTTCATCTTGGCGGAGGCGAGGGAGTAGCGCAGCCCGATGAGCGTGCGCACCGTACCGGTGGGCAGGGTTTCGTCGATCCCGTACTCGCTGCGCAGCTTCAGATACAGCACAGAGCCCGTCAGCGTAGTGGGGAGACCGTCATCGCCGACGTTCTTTTCATCGATCCACTTGAGCGAGACGAGGTATTTGACGAGCGTTTTCGCGCTGCCGTTCGCGGTGTCGTAGGCGTAGGGCGAGGTCCTGGCGAGCGGCAGCGTGTCCTTAATTTCAACGCCCTGCGCGTTCATCAGTTCAATGACGCGCAGCAGCGCGTCGTTGAGCTCGTCGGAAGAGACGAGTGAGGAATCAAAATTCAGCGTGTAGACCGCGCGGTTCGACACGAGTACCTTGCCGTTGCGGTCGGTGATGACGCCGCGTGAAGCCTTGACAGTCTCGGACTTGGCATTCGTGCGGATGGACTGGGCGAGATAATCGTCGCCGTTGACGATCTGCGCGTCGAACAGCGTGACGACGAACACGAGTGCGCAGAAAAACATCGCCGCGCCGAGCGCAACGAGGCGGCGGGTAAAGCGTTTGGAATCCATAGCGGCCTCCTTTCCTTGAGGCTTGGGGAAAATGGGAAAATCAGTCGGGGAAGATGCGGCGGATGGCGCGCAGCGCCGGATATACCGGCACGAGCAGCAGACACGAGAGCGCCGTTTCGCGCGCGAACAGGTGCAGCATCGGCAAAATGGCTGCTGAGCCGCTGCGCGGCAGCAGAGCGAATGCCTGCAAAAGATCGACAAGCAGAAACGCCAGCACGGTCGAGAGCAGCGCACGGGCAAAGCCCTGCTGCAATAAATTGCTGACAACAGTGGAGATAAGCAGCGCCGCAAGCGTGAATGCAATGGTATAGAGACACGCGAATGGCGCGGGGAGCACAAGGTCGCACAGCGCGCCGAAGACAATGCCCGCGATGACGGACGAGCGCGGCAGCTCAAACGACGCCATGACTGCAAGGATCACAGGCGGCAGAAAGGGGATGACGCCGAAAAACGTCATCGACCCGAGAAGCAGCCGCCGCAGGAAAAAGAGCGCCGCGGCAGCGAGCGCGTAAAACGTCCACTTAAGCGCGGTGGTTTGGGTGAGATTCATGCGCGCCTCCCTCAGTCGACAATGTCGTAGTCCGTGATGACGAACACCTCGGTCAGGGCGGCAAAGTCCATCATGGGCGCGAGGACCGCGTAGCGGGCAAGGCCGTCGTCGCCGGTCTGGAGCGATTCGACCGAGCCGATGACAAGGCCGCTCGGGTAATATCCGCCAAGGCCCGACGTGACGATCTGATCGCCGATGAGCACCTCGTCGTCCGACGTAAGGTACGAGAGCTTTAATTTGCCCTGACCCATCAGGGAGAAGTCGCCCTCCGCCACGGCGACCTCGCCGGTGCGGAAGATGCGTGCGCCGAGCTCGGTGTCCGTGTCGATGACGGTCAGCACCGTCGACCAGTTGAGGCCGACCTCGGAAATGACGCCGACGAGATACCCCTCGGCGCTGACGACGCAGTCGCCCACGGCGATGTCCTGATCGGTGCCGTGGTTGAGAGACAGCGACGACGTCCAGCTGCTCTCGCTGTGGGCGAGCACGGCGGTGGAGACGAACGTGAAGTCGCGCCGCTGCTGCTGGAGCTTCAAAAGCTCGCGCAGGAGCTTATTTTCCTCGCTGTCGGCCTGCGCCTGACGCTGCTGGGCGCGAAGGTCCGCGATCTCTTTTTTGAGCGCCGCGTTTTCCTCCTTGAGTGTGGTCGTGTCCTCGTAATACTGGCGCTTGTCGGCCGCCCAGTCGCTCACGGCGGTGGCGGCGGCGCGGAACGGGTACGTCAGCACGCCCGCGATGTTTTCGAGCACCGAGGACGTCGAGGAAAAGTAGGTCAAAAGGCTCAATGCCACGGCGACCGCCGCGGCGACGGCCAGAATGCGCAGCCCGTGCTGACGGAAAAATTCTTTCAAGGCTTACCCTCCTTTCATCGTAGGGCAGGGGAGAGGTTAGAGGAGCTTGACGTCAAAGCGCGCGAGCACTAAGCCAAGCTGCTCGACGGGAAGTCCCATGACGTTGAAAAAGTCGCCGTCGATGCGCTCGACGAAGAGCGCGCCGCGGCTCTGCACGCCGTAGGCGCCGGCTTTGTCCATCGGCTCGCCGGTTTTGATGTAGGCGCGGATCTCGTCATCCGTCATCGGGCGGAAAAAGACGCGCGTGGACACGGCGAAGCGCTCTTCCTGCGCGCCGCGGCGAACGCTCACGCCCGTGCAGACCGTGTGAGCGCGGCCGGAAAGCGCGCGCAGCATGCGCAGCGCGTCCTCCTCGTCGCGCGGTTTGCCGAGGCGGTCATTGCCCAAAAAGACCATCGTGTCCGCCGTGATGATGAGATCGTCAAGCGCGCAGAGCGCGGCGGCAGCGTCACATTTTTTCTTTGCAATGTAACGCACCGTGTCCTCGGGAGAAAGACCTTCCGGATAGCTCTCGTCAATGTCGAGCGAGAGCGTTTTGAAGTCCTCCACGCCGATGCGGGCGAGCAGCTCCTGACGGCGCGGGGATTGAGATGCCAAAACGATTGCCATGATATTGCCTCACTATTTGATAATAAAAAGTATAATCAAGATAAAAAATTACAATTTGGAATTCATTCTGCGCCGCGATAGAAGAGACCACGGGTGATATTCTCCGGCGCTTCGACTGTTTCGCCCTGATACGCGCGCAGCACGCGGACGCATTCAGAGGCGCTCTCGGTCGTGAAACGGAGTTGAGCAAAGCGCAGTCCGAGCGTCTGCCAGTCCTTCGATTTGTCCGCGAGATAAAGAATCTTTCCGTTCTCGATCTCGCTGCGGCAGCCCCACGCGCGCAGCACGGGGAAGTGCTCGCCGCGCCGGTCGGTGAGCTCGGGGGCGCTTGCGCACGCGCCGTCGCAGGGAACGGAGGCGGGGCGCTCGGTAAAGTATCGACAGCCGAACGCGTTCGCATTCAGGCAGTTTTCCGTGAGCATCAGGGGAAGGCGGCCATAGACGATGGCCTCGCACGGGAGACACTTGCTGAGGTCACGAATCTGCGCGTCACGCAGCTCGAACGAGACGCACGCGCTCGAAAGTCCCTGTTCTTTCCAGAAAGCGAGCGCGGCGGAGTTGTAGAGGTTCAGCGGCCAGCCGCCGTGCAGCTTGCAATCAAGTCCACGCGCGAGCGGCAGGTGGCCGAGGTTGGCGAGCGACACGCCCGTGACGCCTTTTTTGGCGGCGTCCTCGAGCAGCGCGCGCAAAATAGGCTCGTCCTGCGTGCGGTAGATGCGCGGCAAGAGCGCGAAAAACTCCGTTCTGCCGCGATAGGGCGCAAGGTCAAGCTGCGCCAGTAGTTCGACGGGCACATACACCCGCGCGGGAGCAAGCGCGATCAGTTCCTCACTCAGCTGCTCGGCCCTGTGGAGGGAGACGGTCAAAAGCGGCTTGTCCGCGCTGTTTTTGACCGTTTTCGGCGGGACAAAGTTGAATACGCGGCGTTCCGGCACGGCGGTGCGCTGCGCTTCCATCTGCGCGAGCGCTTCGCGGCGTAGGGCGTTGAGCGCGCCCGCGCTGACGGCGAGGCCGCCGTCGAGTGTGATGGTGCAATGCGCCGCCGAAAACGCCGTGCCGCCGGTTTTCCTGAGGCGCGTTTCGACCTCTTCCGCGGTGACGGCGCGGCTGCGCGCCGCCTCGGGCACTGCGCCGGTGACGGTCACAGCATGGCCGTCTGCGTCCTCGGCTGTCAGGTGCATCGGCTCTCCGGCGCGGATGGTGCATTCTAATGTGAGCGGCACAAGCCGCAAATTTTCCTTTTCATAGCGCGCACGAATCTCGCTGAACCAGTCCTCGGGCCATCTTGCATTTTCGGGCCGCGTGCCAAACATCTCACGTCCGCGCACACCGCGGTAGTATCCCTCGGTAAAGCCGTCGCGCGAGAAGGCGAGGGCGAGCTTTTTCTGCTCATCCTTCGTCGGCGTGCGATGCTCGCGCAGAAGGCGCGCGTATATTTCCGTCACGGCGGCGACATACTCCGGCCGCTTCATGCGCCCTTCGATCTTGAGGCATGCGACACCCATATCCATCATCTCCGGCACGAAGGGCGCGAGGTTCGCGTCCTTCAAGCTCAGCGGATGGCCGTCCGCCCTGCCGGAAAAGCCGTAGGGCAGGCGGCAGGGCTGGGCGCAGGCGCCGCGGTTGCCGCTGCGCCGCCCGATGACGGCAGACATCTCGCACTGGCCGCTGTAGCACATGCACAGCGCGCCGTGGACGAACGTTTCGATTTCGATGGGGCTTCTTTGGCAGATCTCGGCAATTTCCTCGCGGTTCAGCTCGCGCGCGAGCACCGCGCGCGTCATGCCGAGCCTTGCCGCTTCCTGAACGCCCGAGAGCGTGTGCAGGCTCATCTGCGTCGAGGCGTGCAGCGGCACGTCGGGAATAATTTTTTGCAGCGTCGCCAGAACGCCCCAATCCTGCACCAGGATCGCGTCCACGCCGCACTCCGACGCGGTGCGCGCCTCCGCGGCAAGCGCGGGGAGCTCGCGGTCGGTGACGAGCGTGTTGAGCGTCAGATAGACCTTCACGCCCCGCAAATGGCAATAAGAGACCGCCACGCGGAATTCCTCGTCGGAGAAGTTCCTCGCGCTGCGGCGCGCGTTGAACGCGCCAAAGCCCATATACACGGCGTCCGCGCCGCTCTGCACGGCGGCAACAAGCGCCTCTTGCCCGCCCGCGGGCGCTAACAGCTCCGTCGTCAAGGGCTTACTTTTTCTGCTGCTGGAGCTTGAAGATCTCGCGCTTGAGCTCGCTGACCTCATTCTTGGCCTGGCTCGCCTCGTCAAGGTACTGCTTGACCTGACGGCGCAGCGCGTCGCCGGCCTCGCGCTCTTTGAAGAGCTCGTCGGTGATGTTCACAGCGGTCAGCACGGCGGCGTCCGTGCGGCCGACCTTGGCAGCGTCGAGCAGCTCGCTCATTTTGTCGTTGACGTAGGAGCCGACCTTCTGCATATAGGAGGGGGCTTCCTCGGCGACAAAGGTGTATTCCTCGTCGCAGATGGAGATCGTGATGCGGTTTTCCATGTTTGTGTGCTCCTTTCTATTTCAGCGTTGCACAAAAAAGGGCAAATTCCACCCATATAATCTCTAACAGTATAACACGGGAGTGAAAATGTGAAAAGGGGGAAGCAAAAAATTTCATGTTTACGAACGGGAAAATTTCATGTAGAATAATGGAATCGAAAATGGACGAAAGGAGGCGGGGAACATGGCAGGTTATGTGCTGCATTTGAGCACCGAGGAGAACATCACGCTCTCATCGGCGACGGTCAAGCGATTGATCGCGGGTGGCAGCGGCGACGCGGCGCTGCTGTACCTCGCCATCCTGCATGCGCGCGGCGCGGCGGACTCCGGCAAGCTCGCGCGCGAGCTCAAGTGGGACGAAACGCGTCTTCGTGCGGCGGAGCAGGCGCTCTACGAGATGAAGCTCGTCGGCGCGCCGGAGAAGAAGGAGGAAGCGCCCCTTCCGCCGCCCCAGCAGCTCAGCGAGCCGCCCGAGTACACGCGCGAGGACATCGCGCGAAAGCTGGAGGGCGACGGGCGCTTCGCCTGCCTTCTGCGCGAGGTGGAGCACAAGCTCGGCCCGCTCTCGACCCCGTCGGTCAAGAAGCTGTTAGGGCTGTACGAAAACCTCGGCTTGCCCGCGGACGTGGTCTACACGCTCGTCAACTACTGCATCGCGAAAAAGGAGCAGCAGTTCGGCGAGGGGCGGCTGCCCAACATGCGCGAGATCGAAAAAGAGGGCTACGTCTGGGCGCGCAAGGAGCTCTTTTCCATCGAAAAGGCCAGCGAGTACATGAAGCGCGAGCAAGCCCTGCGCGGCAGGTACCCCGAGTACATGGCGGCGCTGCAAATGCAGGGCCGCGCGAGCGCGCCGAGCGAGGAAAAGTACCTCTCCGCGTGGGCGGAGATGGGATTTCCGGCGGAGACCGTGGCTGAGGCTTACGACCGGACGATCCTGCACTGCCACGAGTTCCGCTGGCCGTACTGCAACGGCATTTTGAAGCGCTGGCACGAAAAGGGCCTGCACACGCTCGCCGAGGTCAGGGCCGAGAACGCCAAGGAGCAAAGCAAGCCGAAGAAGAACACCAACGACGGCGGCAACGCCTGGATGAAGGAATATTTGAATCAGTAACGAAAGCGGGGGAGAAAGATGTCTTACGATGGGCGGCTGATGCGCCAAGCGCTGGCGCGCTTCGACGAGGACAAGCAGCGCCGCGCGGAGAATTTCCGCGCGCGTGAGCGCGCGGTGTATACCAAATGCCCGCGCATCGAGGAGATCGACCGCGAGCTGTCGCACACGATGGCGAAGATCATCGCCTCCGGCCTGCGCCGTGGGACGGACCCGCGTCCGGCCATCGAGGCGCTGCGGGAGGAGAATCTCAATTTGCAGCAGGAAAAGCGCCTTCTCCTGACGCGCCTGGGACTGCCGGGCGACTATCTCGAGGAAAAGCCCAAGTGCTCGCGCTGCAACGACACGGGCTTTCTCGGCAGCGAGGTCTGCTCGTGCCTGCGCGGCTATTACGCCAAGGAGCAGAACAAGGAGCTCTCGGGCCTTTTGGACCTCGGCTCGCAGTGCTTCGAAAATTTCAACTTCGACTACTATTCGTCCGTGCCGGACAGCGACCTCGGCGTGTCGCCGCGCACGAACATGGAGCGCGTGTACGACATCTGCCAGGACTACGCGCACGAGTTTTCGCCAAAAAGCGGAAACCTGCTGCTGACCGGCGGCACGGGGCTGGGGAAAACGTTCCTCTCCGCGTCCATCGCGCGCGTCGTGAGCGCGAGCGGCCACAGCGTGGTCTACGACACGGCGGGGCACATCTTCGCCCGCTTCGAGGCGCAGAAGTTCGGCCGCGACGACGGCGAGAACGCCGACACCGCCGTGAGCCGCGCGCTCGGCTGCGACCTGCTGATTTTAGACGACCTCGGCACCGAACTGATGACGAGCTTTGTCCACAGCGCGATGTATCAGATCGTCAACACGCGCCTCATCACGGGGAAGAAGACCGTCATCTCCACGAACCTGAGCCCCGACGAGCTCGGGCGGCGCTACGGCGCGCCGGTGCTGTCAAGATTGCAGGGAGAGTATCAAATGCTGCTCTTTTTCGGCGAAGACATCCGCCGGCAGAAGAGAAAGTGAATACAAAATGTAAAAAAGGCTCCGCAGAATACTCTGCGGAGCCTTTTTTCTTGCTTTTTACGGCTTGTGGATCACGGCGACGGCGCAGGGCACGCGGCCGGGACAGTAGGCGTAGTCGACATCGTCGTAGCCCGCCGCGGCGATAAACTGCTTATACGTGTCGAACGTGAACTGACGCTTGAAGTCCGCGCCCGCCTTGCCGACGGTCGAGGCAAAGCCGCTCGTTTTGCCCTGCTCGCTGCGGTTCATATAGGTCGGGACGATGATCGTGCCGCCGCTGCGGCAGACGCGGTCGAGCTCGGCAAGGGCCTTGTACGGCTCGTCGAGCAGGTGGATGACATTCGCGGCGATGACCACGTCGAACTGCCCGTCCGGCTCGTCTAAATGCAGGATGTCGGCCTGGCGGAACGTGACGTTTGGCAGCGCGCCGTATTTCTTCTTCGCCCGCTTGAGCATGTTGGCGGAAAAGTCTGTCGCGAGAAGCGTCCGGCAGCGCTCGGCGATGGCGCCGGTGAGCAGTCCCGTGCCGCAGGCGCATTCGAGCACCGCGTCGTCTGGTGTGATGCGGGAACTGACGGCGGCAATGAGCGCCTTGTGCGTTTCTTTATTAAAGATGTCGGCGAAGAGGTCATAGACCCCCGCGACGTTGTCCCAGAACATGAGTATTTTCCTCTCAACGTGATTTGTTTTTCTACACGATAGCAGAAACACGCGGAAAATGCTACTCTCAAGAGAAAGAAAAAACGAAAAATTAAGGGAGAGGATCCTACTTTTTGTGCTTTTTATAAAAAGACTTGCCATCGGCACACGGGTGGTATATAGTCTTTATAAAGATTTCGCAAAGAAACTGCATTTTTGCGTTAAGGAGTCGAATGATGAAACGAATTTGGTCGCTGTTTGCCGTGCTGGCGCTGCTGTGCGCGCTGACGATTCCGGCGCTGGCCGCCGCGAGCGGCGCAGCGGACGCGGAGCCCGCCGCCCAGACGGTGAGCGAGGAAGAGCTCGCGCGCTCGGAGGAGAACACCACCAAGGTGCGCAAGATCTGGGCGGTGGCGGCGCTTATCGGTGTGGCATGCTTTGGCGGCGCGCTGGGCATGGCGCATTCCGTTGCAAAGGCGGCGAACAACATGGCCGAACAGCCCGAGGCGGCGGGGCAGATCCGCACGTCGATGATGATGGGTCTTGTGTTTATCGAGACGGTCATCATCTATGCGCTGATCGTGGCCATCCTGATTATCTTCGTATTGTGACGATAACGAGAAAAGTGGAATAGAGCGGCGGAAGGGGGCAGCACTGTCTCCTTCCGCTGCTCTATTTATTGAAGAAAAAGGGGAGGGGTCAGGGCTCTGTTAAGAAGACGAAAAGATGCTGTAAGGCGGCGGTTAATCATGAAGGAAGACTTGCATTTCCTGCGTGCAGGTGGTATAAATAAGTGCTGCATCCCAAGCAGAAATTGGATGATAGAAACAAAAGGGGGTAGGGCGCGTGGATAAGAAAAAGCGAACGCGCGAGCTGATCGTGTTCGCCGTGATCGTGCTGGCGCTGCTGGCCGGATGTTTGCTCACGCCGTCAGGCGGCGAGAGCGAACCGATCCAGGAGGTCATGCGTGACGCGGTGCTGCACGAGCAGAACAAGGTGAGCCTGTTTGGCCTGATCGAGGTGAACCCGGGGCTCATCTCCGCCTACATCGTGACGGGTATTTTAATAGTATTCGCCCTTGTGTGCCGGCTTTTTGTGATCCCAAAATTCAAATATGTGCCCGGCAGGTTCCAGCTCGTTTTAGAGCAGATCGTCGGCATGTTCGACGGCCTGGCTGAGGGCAGCAGCCCGCACCGCAATAAATTCCTGCGGGCGTACATCTTCACCGCCGGTGTTTACATCTTTGTCAGCACGCTTTTTGAGCTGCTCGGCATTCAGGTGGTGACCACATCAGGCCACGCCGTCAGCCTGCCCGCGCCGCTGTCCGATATCAACGGGGCGATCGCGCTGGGCGTGATGAGCTACGGCGTGATCCTGTTTGGCGGACTGATCGCCGCGGGCGTGGGCGGATTTCTGCACGCGCTCAAGGATTTCTCGCTGCCGATCTCGATGAGCTTTCGACTCTTCGGCGCGCTGCTTTCCGGCGCGCTCGTGACGGAGCTTGTGTATTACTACGCGGCGCTTTCCTATGTGCTGCCGGTCATCGTGGGCGTGATGTTCACGCTGCTGCACGCGCTGATCCAGGCGTATGTTTTAACGATGCTGGTTTCGACGTTCTACGGCGAATCGACCGAAAAGCACGAGAAAAAGCCCAAGGCAAAAAAGATGAAAGAATCCCGCAGCGAAACGGCTGCCTGAAGAAAGAGGTAAATTTGCCATGAAAACGATGAAGAAATTCGCAGCGCTGATGATGCTGCTGTGCGCGCTGATGCTCTGCACCATTCCCGCCCTCGCCGCAAACGAAAGCGGGAGCGACAGCAACGTGACTGAGACCGTGAGCGTCACGGCCGGCAGCAACGACAACGACGTGACCTCCGCCAAGGCGATGGGCTCGGGCGTGATGATCGGCATTGCGTGCCTTGGCGGCGCGCTGGCGATGGGCATTGCGGTCGGCAAGTCGAGCGAGGCCATGGCCCGCCAGCCCGAGGCCACAAGTCAGATCAGAACCACGATGATGATGGGCCTTGTGTTTATCGAGACGGTCATCATTTACGCCCTGATCGTGGCGATCCTCATTATCTTCGTTCTTTGATGAAGAACACTCCCAAAAAGGAGGGGCTTTGAATGCCGCTTAATATCAATCTGCAGCAAATTTTGCTGCATGCGCTGAACTTTGTTATCCTGTTCGGCGCGATGTATTTTCTGCTCTACAAGCCTGTGAAGAGCTTTATGGACAGCCGCAAGGCGCACTATGAGAAGATGGACGAGGACGCCAAGGCCGTGCTTGCCGAGGCCGAGAAGACGAAGGCCGGCTATGAAGCGCAGCTCAAGAGCGCCGACGAGGAGATCGCACGCCGCAAGCGCGAGGCGAACGAAGCCTTGCAGCACGCGGTGGACGAGCGCCGCGCGCAGGCCGAGCAGCAGGCGGGCGAGATCGTGCGCAAGGCGCGGGAAGATGCCGCGCGCGAGCATGAGCGCGTGATGGAGCAGGCCAAGGGCGAAATTTCCGAGCTGATGAGCGCCGCGGCGGAAAAGCTGGTGCTCTCCAGCACGTCGGACGCTTACGACAAGTTCCTGGACACGGCGGAGGAGCGCAAGGACAATGGCTGAGCGCACGGAGCATTTAGAGGCCGTACTGCTCTCTGCCGTGCGTCCGTCGCAGGAGCAGGAGAAGCGATTTCTGGCCTTCCTTGCCGAAAAGTACGGCGAGGGCACGACGCTCACCTGGCAAAAGAGTGATGACTACCCCGACGGTTTCCGCCTCGAGGTGGGCGCGGAGGTCTACGACTGGAGCGCGGGCGGACGCCTGAGCCAGTTCAAGGACGCGCTCGAAAAGCTCGCTGCCACGCAGGGCGACGTCATCCCACTGCTGAAGGAGACGGTGCTCTCATGGACGCCGCAGGCCATGGCACAGGAGGTCGGCACCGTTCTGACCGTCGGCGACGGCATTGCCCGCGTGGACGGGCTGGAGGGCGCCGCCTATGGCGAGGTGCTGCTTTTCGACGGCGGCGTGCGCGGCATGGTGCAGGACTTATCCGAGGACAGCGTCGGCTGCATCCTCTTTGACGACGACGCGAGCGTCTGCGCAGGCAGCACGGTCCGCCGCACCGGACGCACGGCGGGCGTTCCCGTGGGCGAGGGGTTCCTCGGCCGCGTGGTCAACGCGCTCGGCGTGCCCATCGACGGCGGGGGAGACATCCGCGCCGACGGCTACCGCGCAGTGGAGAGTCCCGCTCCCGGTATCATCGACCGCCAGAGCGTCAACACGCCGCTTGAGACGGGCATTCTGACCGTCGACTCGATGTTCCCCATCGGCCGCGGCCAGCGCGAGCTCATCATCGGCGACCGCCAGACCGGCAAGACCGCTATTGCCCTCGACACCATCGTCAACCAGAAGGGCAAGGATGTCATCTGCATCTATGTCGCCATCGGACAGAAGGCGAGCTCCGTCGCCCAGCTCAAAAAGACGCTGGAAACGCACGGCGCGATGGATTATACGATCATCGTCAACGCCACGGCGAGCGATCCCGCGCCGTTACAGTACATTGCGCCCTACGCGGGCTGCGCCATGGGCGAATACTTTATGAATAAGGGCCGCGACGTGCTGATCGTCTACGACGATCTTTCCAAGCACGCCATCGCGTACCGCGCGATGAGCCTTCTTTTGGAGCGCTCTCCAGGCCGCGAGGCGTATCCGGGCGACGTGTTCTATCTGCACTCCCGCCTGCTCGAGCGCGCGGCGCATCTGAGCGGGGAGAAGGGCGGCGGCAGCATCACGGCGCTGCCGATCATCGAGACGCAGTCCGGCGACGTTTCGGCCTATATCCCGACGAACGTCATTTCCATCACCGACGGTCAGCTCATTCTGGAAACGCGCCTGTTCTTCTCCGGCCAGCGTCCGGCGGTGAATGTGGGCCTGTCCGTGTCCCGCGTGGGCGGCGACGCGCAGACCAAGGCGATGAAAAAGGCGGCCAAGACCATCCGCCTCGACCTTTCGCAGTACCGCGAGATGGAGTCATTCACGCAGTTTGCAAGCGACCTCGACGAGTCGACGGCAAAGCTTTTATCCTACGGTCAGGGCTTGATGCGCATGCTGCGGCAGAAGCAGTTCCACCCCTACAAGCAGTATGAGCAGGTCATCCTGCTCGTCGCGGGGCTGAACCATGTTTTTCAAGAGATCGTGCCAGAGCAGCTTGACGCGTTTATCCCCGCGCTCTTGCAGCACTTTGGCGAGACGCAGGGCGCGCTGTGCAATGCCATCGAGCAGACCGGCCAACTCAGCGACGATCAGCAGTCGCAGATCATCGAACTGGCAAAGGAATTTGTGCAAAGCTATTTTTCCAAATAAAAAGTGAGGTGACAGGTACATGGCGAGCATGAAGGAGATCCGCGAGCACATCGCGAGCATCCAGAGCACGCAGAAGGTGACGAACGCGATGTACCTCATCGCTTCGACCAAGATGCGGCGGGCGAAAGAAGACCTTGCCAAGACGCGCCCGTTTTTCGACGCGGTCTCGACGCAGATCGAGCAGATCTTCCAGCACGCGGGCGAAATCGAGAGCCCGTACCTCTACCGGGGCAACGCGGACGATCTGGCCCAGCCGGGAACGTACGCCTATCTTGTGGTGACGGCGGACCGCGGCCTTGCGGGCGCCTACAACCAGAATGTTATTCAGGAGACGATGAAGCGCCTTGAAAAGCACCCCGACAGCCGCCTTTTTGTGGTGGGCGGCAACGGGCGGCACTTCTTCTCCGGCCACGGCGTGCCGGTGGAAAAGAGCTTCCGCTACGATGCGCAGAGCCCCACGCTCCGCCGCGCGCGAGAGATCACGGCGAAGCTTTTGGATCTCTTCGACCGGGGCGAGATCTCCAAGCTCTTTATCATCTACACCGACCTTGGCAACGGCGTGGACATGGACGTGCGCACCGTGCGCCTGCTGCCGCTGGAGGATGAGCACTTTGCCAAAGAGGAGACGGAGGAAAAGCCCATCCGCTTTGAGCCCTCGGCAGAGGAGGTGCTCGCCAGGGTCGTGCCGGCGTACATCACGGGCTTTTTGTATTCGGCGATGGTCGACAGCTTTTGCGCCGAGCAGAACGCGCGCGCCTCTGCCATGGACTCGGCCAACCAGAACGAGGACGATATGCTGCGCGAGCTGCAGCTCGAGTACAACCACGAGCGGCAGGGCGCCATCACGAGCGAGATCACGGAGGTCTCCGCCGGCGCGCGCAGCAAGAAGAACCACATGAAGAAGGAGGCGCAGCATGCGCACAGGTAAGATCATTCAGGTATCGGGCAGCGTGGTGGACGTGCGCTTCCCGCACGGCGAGCTGCCGCGCATCCGCGAGGCGCTGTCCGTCGAGCTGAACGGCAAGCGCCTTGTGATGGAGGTGGAGCAGCATTTGAGCGCCGAAACGGTGCGCTGCATCATGCTCTCCGGTAGCGAGGGCCTCAGCCGCGGCATGACCGTCACGGGCGAAGGCAGCGGCCTTCGCGTGCCCGTCGGCAAGGCGACGCTCGGACGGCTTTTCAACGTCTTTGGCGATACCATCGACGGCGGCGCGCCGATCGGCGGCGCGGAGCCGCGCCGCAGCATCCACAGAAAGCCCCCCGCCTTCGACGAGCAGAGCCCGAGCGTTGAGATCTTGGAGACCGGCATCAAGGTCATCGACCTTTTGGAGCCCTATCCGCGCGGCGGCAAGATCGGCCTGTTCGGCGGCGCGGGCGTCGGTAAAACGGTGCTCATTCAGGAGCTTATCCACAACATCGCCGTCGAGCACGGCGGCTATTCGATCTTCACCGGCGTGGGCGAGCGCAGCCGCGAGGGCAACGACCTCTGGAACGAGATGCACGAGAGCGGCGTTATCGACAAGACCGCGCTCGTCTTCGGCCAGATGAACGAAGCGCCCGGCGTTCGTATGCGCGTGGCGCTGACAGGCCTGACCATGGCCGAATACTTCCGCGACGAGGAGCAGCGCGACGTGCTGCTGTTCATCGACAATATTTTCCGCTTTGTGCAGGCGGGCAGCGAGGTCTCGACCCTGCTCGGCCGCATGCCCTCCGCCGTCGGCTATCAGCCGACGCTCGCCAACGAAATGGGCGAGCTGCAGGAGCGCATCACCTCGACCAAGAGAGGCTCGATCACGTCCGTGCAGGCGGTCTACGTTCCCGCAGACGATCTGACCGACCCTGCCCCGGCGACGACGTTCACCCACCTCGACGCGACGACGGTTTTGAGCCGTAAGATCGCCGAACAGGGCTTATATCCCGCGGTCGACCCGCTCGAATCGTCCTCCCGCATTCTGGAAGAGGATATCGTGGGCGAGCGGCACTACCGCATCGCGCGCAGCGTGCAGGCGACCTTGCAGAAATACCGCGAATTGCAGGATATCATCGCCATCCTCGGCATGGAGGAGCTGAGCGACACGGACAAGGTGACGGTCAACCGCGCGAGAAAGATCCAGCGCTTTTTGGCCCAGCCGACGTTCGTGGCTGAAAAGTTCACGGGCCTTCCGGGCGTCTATGTGCCGCTCGAGGAGACACTCCGCGGCTTTGAAGCCATCCTCTCCGGCGAGATGGACGGCTATCCCGAGATGGCGTTCTACAACGTCGGCACGCTTGACGACGCGCTCGCCAAGGCGAAGAAGATGGAAAGCGGGGAAGTGTGATGAAGACCTTTCCTCTCCGCGTCCTCGCGCCCGAGCGCACGTTTTTTGACGGGGCGTGCACATCGCTCACCGTGCCGAGCATCGACGGCATGTACGGCCTGATGGCGCAGCACGAGGATATCGTGCTCGCCATCGTTCCCGGCAAGCTGACGCTGCGGGACGCCGACGGCGTCGAGCAGATCGCCGCCGTGTCCGAGGGCGTGCTCAAGATGGAGCACGGCGAGGCGCTCGTGCTGGTGGACACGATCGAGCGGCCGGAGGAGATCGACCTCCACCGCGCCGAAGAGATGGCCGCCGAGGCGCGCGCCGAGCTCAAGGCGAAGCGCAGCGCGCAGGAGCAGGCCATTGCCAATGCCCGCATCGCCCGCGCGATCAGCCGTATCCACGTCAAGCACGACGGGAAATAAATGAGAAAACGAAAATTCGCACCGCAAGGTGCGAATTTTTTGATCTCTTCGCCGACTTTCGCCCGCTTTTGCACACTTTTTGTGCTAAAAGTGGAGAAAAAGGAGGGGAAATCCATGGAAATGTCCGCAAGAAAGCCGCTGTTCCCGCGCCGCGTGCTCGACCTGCCCATCGACGCGCTGCGCCCTAACCCCAACCAGCCGCGCATCGAGTTTGACGAGGCCTCGCTGCGCTCGCTGAGCGACAGCATCCGCCGCTATGGCATCCTCCAGCCGCTGACCGTCCGCCGCACGGACGAGGGCTACGAGCTCATCGCGGGGGAGAGACGGCTGCGCGCGGCAAAGCTCGCGGGACTGCGCGAGGTGCCGTGCCTGCTCGCGCGCTCGAGCGAGGAGGAGAGCGCGCTGCTCGCGCTGATCGAAAACCTCCAGCGCCGCGATTTGCACTACTTGGAGGAGGCTGCGGCCATCGCGCGGCTGATCGCGACCTACGGCCTTTCGCAGGAGCAGGCGGCGGAAAGGCTGGGGAAATCCCAGTCCGCTATTGCCAACAAGCTGCGGCTGCTGCGCCTGTCGCCCGACTGTGTGCGCCTTCTGCGCGAGCACGACCTCTCCGAGCGGCACGCACGGGCGCTGCTGCGCCTGACGGACGAGGAAGACCGCCTCAAAGCCTTGCAAGTTATCGCCGCACGCGGCTACAACGTCGCGCAGAGCGAGGCGTATATCGAAGAGCTTTTGAAGCTCAAGCAGAAAACGCCCCCGCCGCGCCTGCCGACCTACATCGTCAAGGATGTGCGCATCTTTTTGAACACCATCCGCCACTCGCTCGGGCTGATGCAGCGTGCGGGCGTCGAGGCCGACATGCAGCGCGAGGACACGGACGATGGCATCCTTTTGACCATCCGCATCCCGAAACGTGCAAAAGAGGCCGGATAATCCTGCAAAATTGTCACCAAATTGTGATTCTTTTTCTCACAAACTGTGGTATACTGAAACGACTGGCAGGGAAGTCCCTGTCCGGAAGATCGGAAGAAACAGGAGGAGCCAGCATGGATGAAATGAACGGCGCCTTTGAGGAAAAGAAGAGAAGAAAAGGCGGCAAGCGCCTGATGCAGCCGGAAAAGGCCGCAAAGGCGGCCAAGGAGCCCCGCGCGGAAAAGCCGCCGCGCGTTCCACGTGAAACATCGGGAAAGACCGGCAAGGTCGTCGGCATTGTCGCGGGTGTGCTCGTGGTGGCGTACTTGGGCCTTGGCGCGTGGGCGTCGGCCAGCCATAAAATTTATCCCAACGTGATGATGGGCGATACCAACTACGGCGGGATGACCGAGCAGCAGGTCGCCGAGCAGCTCAAAGCGAGCGTCGCGCAGGCGAAGGGCACAGATGTCGACTTTGTCCTGCCCGACGGCACGGAGGTCGCGCATGTTTCGCTCGACGAGATGCCGGAGTATGTCGACTTCGACGGACTTGCCAAGCATATCTACAACGTCTACGGCTGCAATGACAGCTTTCTGACCGCGGGCGCGAAGTATCTGCGCGCACTCTTCAAGCCGCAGGATGCGGCGCAGGTGGTCGGCGCGGCCTACTCGCCCGATTTGATGGAGAATCTTGTCGACACGGTGTGCGACAGCATCAACTGCGACCCCGTGGAGTTTGCCATCAACGTGACAGAGGATGGCAAGGTCAGCGTGACGAAGCCGCAGGACGGCCGCGCGACGACTGATACCGCAAAAGACCAGATCGGCGTATACTTAAACGGCGCGTATTTGAGCGGCGGCGACCCGTCCGAGATCGTGCTTGAGCCTGCGAGCGAGGGCGGCGTCTACGATGTCATCCCTGCACAGGAGGTCGACCTGAGCGCGCAGCGCGAGGCCGTCATCGGACAGAAGGTCAACGCGACGTATGACAAGGAGACCGGCGCGGTCACGTCAGGCCACGCGGGCGTGGAATTTACGCTTGTTGACCTCGAATCCGCTTACAACGCCGCGGCGGCGGGGGAGACGGTCGAGTTGCCGAACGCCACGGTCGAGACGCCGGACGTCACGGCAGAGCAGCTCCAAAAGGTCCTGTTCCGCGATGTGCTGAGCACTTACACCACGAAGGTCGGCGGCGCGTCCGGCCGCCGCGCGAACGTCAAGCTGACGGCCTCGCGCATCACCGGCTACATATTGAACTCCGGCGAAACGATGAAATACGGCCCGCTCGTCACGCCCTTTACCGCGGCGAACGGCTACAGCGCCGCGCCCGGTTACTTGCAGGGCAAGACCGTCGATATGGTCGGCGGCGGCGCGTGTCAGGCGAGCTCCACGCTCTACGCCGCGGCGCTCTACGCCAACCTTGAGATCGTGCAGCGCACGAACCACGGCTTTGCGTCCGACTACATCGGCCTCGGCCTCGACGCGACGGTCGCGCAGGGCGGGCCCGAGTTCGAGTTCCGCAACAACACGATGTATCCCATCAAGGTCGTCGCCGAGTACTATGCGAGCGGCGGCAAGAACTACCTGAAGGTGTCCCTCCTCGGCACCAAGGTGGACGATACCTATGTGAAGATCAAGACCGAAGTGCTTGAAACCATCCCGTTCTCCGAGCAGATCGTTGAGACCGACGAGCTCGCCCCCGGCGAGCGCAAAGTCGAGCAGACCGCCTACACCGGCTACAAGGTCAAGACCTACCGCAACGTCTACTCCGGTGACGGCAAGCTCATTTCGTCCACGTTCGAGGCGAGCAGCAATTATAAGGCGCGCAACCGCATCGTGCTCGTCGGCAAGTCCGCGGCAGTCACGCCGACGGACCCCACCACGCCTGTCGATCCCGGCACGACCACGCCGACGAACCCGACAACGCCCGTTGACCCCGGGACCACGACTGACCCGGGCACCACAACTGACCCCGGCGTGACAGACCCCGGCACGACGACAGAGCCGCCCGTCGAGCAGGAAAAGCCCAGCTGGCTCGATACGGGGCTCGACCGGTAAAAACAGCAGAACGAGAAAACGGAGAGGCATTGCCTCTCCGTTTTTACGTTGTTCAAGTGTTATTCGCCGTCCGAGTCCATGTAGAGCTCTTCGGCCTTCTGCTGCGCGGCGATCAGCAGCGCGCTGGCCTCACCATAGTTCTGCCTGTCCATTTTCTCCAGCGCGTCAGTCACGGCGTTGAAGAGGAGCAGATACATTGCCTTGTAGTCCGTCATAGAACCACCCTTGGAAAATTATATAACGTTTTGTTATATAGCACAATATAACATTTTGTTTTACGTATACTTCTTTACAGAATCTAAACACGAATTCTGGATGGAGTGAAGCAAAATGTATCGACGCATTCGAGATCTGAGAGAGGACAGCGACCTGACGCAAAAGAGCTTGGCGGACTATCTGAGCTGCTCGCAGGTCTGCTATTCCAACTACGAGACCGGCAAGCGCGACGTCCCGAGCGACGTGCTCATCAGGCTCGCGCGGTTTTACCACACGAGTGTGGATTATCTTGTGGGGCTCACGGAGGAGCGGGCTCCTTACCCTAAAAAGAAATAGTACATAGTGCCATGTTCTCGCACGGGTGCGAGGGGGATGCAGCGCGACAGCGCTGCTTTTGTCCCTGCACTGTGCAGGGGGGCGGGGGAAGGCAGCGCCTTTGGCGCTGCACGGAATAAGGGGGCCATTCTCTCACGTGAGAGAATGGCCCCCTTGGACCCCCAAGAGAACG
>ERZ773131.711-NODE-711-length-27263-cov-5.751654_pt1 | contig 27263 bp, 24 predicted proteins | sample MGYA00511082_ERZ773131 | MGnify/ENA primary metagenome ERZ773131 (study PRJEB29015, sample SAMEA2737813) | human gut metagenome | biome: human gut; feature: human-associated habitat; material: faeces | place: China | collected 2012 ... | reverse complement strand
AGTTTGGTGGACAGACAGCTATCAAGCTTACAGAAGCACTTATGAAGATGGGGGTTCCTATTCTTGGAACTAAGGCAGAAGATGTTGATGCTGCTGAGGATAGAGAACTTTTCGATGAGATTCTTGAGCAGACACAGATTCCAAGAGCTAAGGGACAGACTGTATTTACAGTTGATGAAGCTCTTAAGGCAGCCAATGAGCTTGGATATCCTGTACTTGTAAGACCTTCATATGTACTTGGTGGACAGGGTATGCAGATCGCTGTATCTGATGAAGATGTAGTTGAATTCATGAATATCATCAACAGAATTAAGCAGGATCACCCAATCCTTGTTGATAAGTACCTTATGGGTAAGGAAATCGAAGTCGATGCTGTATGCGATGGTCAGGATATTCTTATTCCTGGTATCATGGAGCATATTGAGAGAGCTGGTATCCATTCAGGAGACAGTATTTCAGTATATCCAGCTAAGTCTATATCACCTAAGATTGTAGATATGATTGAAGATTATACAGGAAGACTTGCAAGAGCACTTCATGTAAAGGGTATGATTAACATTCAGTTTATCGTATATAATGACCAGGTATATGTAATTGAGGTTAACCCTCGTTCAAGCCGTACAGTACCATATATCAGTAAGGTTACAGGTATTCCTATTGTTAAGCTTGCAACACAGGTTATTATCGGTAAGACAATTAAGGAATTAGGATATGAGCCGGGACTTCAGAAGGCAGCAGATTACTATGCAATTAAGATGCCTGTATTCTCATTTGAGAAGATCAGAGGAGCCGACATCAGCCTCGGACCAGAGATGAAGTCTACTGGTGAGTGTCTTGGTATATCTAAGAGCTTTGATGAGGCACTTTATAAGGCATTCGAGGGAGCTGGAATCAGACTTCCAAAACATAAACAGATTATCATGACTCTGGCAGATAAGGATAAGCAGGATGGTATTGATATTGCACAAAGATTCGAAGCATTAGGTTATAAGATATATGCTTCAAGAGGAACAGCCAAGGTTCTTAAGGAAAATGGCGTACATGCAATTCAGGTTAATAAGATTGGACAGGAAGCACCTACACTTCTTGACCTTATCTTAGAACATAAGATTGACCTTGTAATTGATACACCAGAGAATGGAATTGAGAGAGCCAAGGACGGATTCCTTATCAGAAGATATGCTATCGAGACAGGCGTTCACTGCCTTACAAGTCTTGATACAGCCCATGCACTTATATCAAGTCTTGAGCATGCATTCAATAATCAGGAATTATCTATAGTTGATATTGCGCAGATTGATAACCGTGGTAATAACTAATCTGATAATAATTAAATAATGTAATGAAAATAAGGGGTATCATATCATTTTGATATGATATCTCTTATTTTTTATGGGAATAATATAGCATGTTATTTGCATTAGTTGCAGAGTTATCTGTTATCACGCTCTTACTTTACAAAGATATTTCATCAACAGGATAAGTGAATCAAACGGGGGTATTTTAATAAAAACATAGGAAAAAGGTATGGTGTTTTTATTGACAGATAAAAAGAGGATGATATAATTCTATCTGCGAAGTTAGCAGATGCTAACCTGTTGACACATTAAACAGGAGATTTTTGATTATGCCACTAAATCTTGCAGATAAAAACAAAATATATATAATTCAGAAAATTGTTGGAAACAAAGATATGGTACACAGGCTTCAAAGTCTTAGATTTGTTGTGGGTAGTAAGATAAGTGTACTATCTGAAATCAATGGAAATTATGTAGTAGTTATTAAGGATATTAAAATAGGGCTTGCTAAGGAGTATGTTAAGCGTATTATAGTTGCCTGATGTAAAGGAGAGAATTATGTCTAATAGGAAATATATTAAAAGCTTACTCCTTGGAATGAGTGTCATGATGACTATATTGATAGCTATACAGATATATCTTACTGTTTATGTGCTAAAACATAACGAAATGCTTCCGAGGATTCTTTCGTGTACAGCACTGATTCTTGATATAATCATACTTGCTGTATTCTTTGTCAGTTCAAGGATAAACGCAGATGTTGACAGTATGGCTTATACAGATGTAACAGGGATTAATAACAAGCTGGCATACCAGAATCATATAATCAGACTTAATAATGCAGATGATACATTTTTAGTGGGAGTTATAATGTTTGATCTTAATAATCTGAAAAGAGTTAATGATACTCTTGGACACGAGATGGGGGACAGATATATTGAGAGCTTTTCAGCTATACTTGCAGGCGTGCAGAATGAACGTATTAGTGCGTACCGTATAGGTGGTGATGAATTCTGCGTTATTCTGGAGAAGACAAATGCAGTAGAGATACACCAGATTCTGGATAGTCTTGAAAGAAAAATAAATGTTTACAATGAAAAAAACAATATTAAGATTTCATATGCCAAAGGATATGAAATAAGCACAAGAGAGCATTATTATTAGCAGTAATAGTGTTTCAGTATATGATTATAAAAATAGACAAGGATAAAAGACATGAGGCCGGACATGATAAGCTTACTGGATTATGCAATCCTGAGCATCTTATGCAGAAAATGAAAGAACTGCCAGATAAGAAAAAGAACAGACTTATCATTTATTCAGATATAGCAGAATTCAAGCTTATTAATGAAATATTTGGAATAGAAAAAGGTAATGAAATATTGCTTAAGCAGGCAGATATAATAAAAAAACATGCGGTAGATGGATATTTATACGGAAGAGTTGGTGAAGATCATTTCGTAGTGATTGCAGATGAAGCTACATTTAATGAAGAACATCTTTATGAATGCAGGGAGACATTACAGAATGTGCTTTCTGATTCAGTATATAATGTCAGAGTCTGTTTTGGAATATACAGGACTGATAATATGAATGAATCATTATCATTTATGTGTGACAAGGCTTCATTTGCAGTAGCCTCGATTAAGGATGATACACATAGCTTTATTGCTTATTATGATGACACAATGCTTGAAGCTGCTATTAAATATAAGACAATAGTTGATGAATTTGATGATGCTATAAAAGCCAGTGAGTTCAAGATGTATCTTCAGCCACAGATCTCTGCAAAAACAAGGAGGCTTACAGGTGCAGAAGCTTTAGTAAGAAGAATAAAGCCAGATGGAACGATTGTTTCACCAATAGACTTTATACCTGTATATGAGAAGTCTGGGCTCATAAGCAGACTTGACAGATATATCTGGGAGCAGGCAGCGGCTAAGTTAGGAGAGTGGAAGAAAGCTGGTATCAATATGAGCATATCGGTAAATATATCTCCTAAGGATTTTTATTATATTGATATATTTAACACATTTGCAGGTCTTATAAAGAAATATGATATAGAACCATCTAATCTAAAAATTGAAATCACAGAAACTACGATTATGTCAGATGTACCTAATCTGATGGGAGAGCTGGAAGAACTAAGAAAAGCAGGATTCACTATTGAAATGGATGATTTTGGAAGCGGTTATTCATCGCTTAATACATTAAAGGATATTAATGTTGATGTATTAAAGGTTGATATGGGTTTTATAAAAGAGACTAAGAATGTTAAGAAAAGCCGCATAATACTTGCTTCTGTGATAAAAATGGCAAAGGAGCTTAATCTTTTGATTATTACAGAGGGGGTTGAAACAGAAGAGCAGGTTGATAATCTGACAAAGCTGGGATGTGATGTATTTCAGGGGTATTATTTTTCTAAAGCTATTGATGTTAACGAGTTTGAAAAGAGATATCTATATAGGAAAAAAGCTGGGTGAATATAATTATAAAACATATATTATTCTGGAATTACACAGATAAAGTAAAGTCATAACATAAAGAGAAAGACAGATAAAGCCAGATAGATGTGAGGATGTGGGAGAAAATCCTGCGTCCTTTTTTGTCGCCTATGATGCGACATAGATATTTTGAATTTTGTTATAATTAGTGCATAAAGAAGCAACTATAAGTCCTGTTTTTTGAACATAAAGAGAGTATAATGATTGGTATAAAGTATGACAGTTTTATAGATCCAGACGATTATGATTTTGATTAACACGGAGCAAATAAAGGAGAGTGAGTTGTATGAAGAAAGGTTCGTTTGGAACATATTTAGCAACGTTTTTAGTAGTTATTGGCATATTTTACATCATTGGTGCAATCGGTAAAGCAAGTGAACCAAAGTGTATTAAAGCAGGATGTGACAACAAACAAGCATCTGGCAGCAGTTATTGCTATCTGCATAAACCATATACAGGTCATTCTTCTTATGGTAGTTCAACAGGCAGCAAGTCATCAACCACAAAGAGCACATCAAGCAGTAGTTATAGCGGAAGTTCCAGCAGCAGTAGCAAAAAGACAGGAACTTCAAGTGGTTTCAGCAGCAGTTATTCGACAAAGAGTCATTCTTCTAGCAATAAGAGCAATCCATATGCTTCTTATGATAGCGGATATGATTCTATCTATGATGATGGAGATTATGACTGGGACAGATATCAGAAAGATAAGGACTATGCTGATGGTGTAGATGATGCGATGGATGAGCTTGATGAGGACTGGTAAGTATGGCAGGTAAGGAGAAACTAAAATGGCATAAGCAAAGGAGTAAAAAATGCGAAATAAGAAGCTATATGAATCAGTTGGCAGGTATCTTGATAAATACTACATAGATAAACCAGATGATATAAAGATGAATAAAGAGATGAAAACCATCTTTGACAAAATCACAGAGTTTAGAAAAAAGCGGGCAGTATCAAAAGATGCTATTGAGAGTACACCTGATTTTGAAATAGATGAACAGGCAGCAGAGTCGTTTGATGTAAGTAGTATGCAAAAGACAAAGCATACGGAAGGAATGTCATCGACGATTGCGACGAATAGAAATATTGAAAGTCTTATGGGTCAGATGGATGAAACATTCTCGCAGCGTCTGCTAAGACTTACAGACGAGAGAGGAATGACAGATTCGGAAGCTTATAATAAAGCTTATGTAGATAGGAGACATTTTTCCAAAATCAGAAAAGATATCAATTATGCACCAAACAAGAAAACAGTTTTGGCGTTTACAATAGCATTGGAGTTATCAATAGATGAAGCAAAGGACTTGCTTAATAGTGCAGGTTTTGCGTTTTCAAGAAGTTCAAAGACAGATATTATAGTGGCGTATTTCTTACAGAATAAAATATATGACATGTTTGAAATTAATGAGATACTCGATGCCTATGGACAGCCTGTTTTTGAGTAGGAGATTTGGTATGAAAAAAAAGAAACTACGAATGTATGATGGCGGCAAGAGTATACTCCATGTGAAGAATAGTTCAGGAGGATTTTATAAAGTAAAGAAGACCGGAAGACTTGGGAAAAACTGCATCCATTTTTCAAAAAGCAAGTGCGAGAAATATGGTAAATGGTGTAATTCGGCGAATTGTCCGGGATACGAAAAAAGAAAATAGAGGCAAATAAGAATTGTCGCCTGACATGCGACCAGCTCTGTTAGTTTTGCAGATAAAATGTGATTAGAAAGTGACCAAAGGAGGTAAATCACATGAATGCAGAATTAACAGAGCTGGTTTTTATTTTGGACAGAAGTGGTTCTATGGGTGGACTGGAAAGCGATACGATTGGTGGTTTCAACGGAATGATTGATAGACAGAAGAAAGAAGGAGAAAAGGTGAATGTTACCACAATCCTTTTTGATGATAAGGTTGAAATCATTCATGACCGGTTTCCTATTGAGGTGATTCAGCCACTTACAGAAAAAGAATACTATGTGAGAGGATGCACTGCACTTCTCGATGCGGTAGGACAGGCAATCAAAAAGATTGATAATGTGCAGAAACATTTGACGGAGGAACATAAGGCTGGAAAGGTGCTGTTCGTTATCGCAACGGATGGATTGGAAAATTCAAGTGAGGAGTATTCTTACAATGATATTCGAAGGTTGATAGAGACAAAGAAAGAGTGTGGATGGGAATTTTTGTTCCTAGGAGCAAATATTGATGCCGGCAAGGAAGCAGAAAAGATAGGAATTGCCAGAGACAGATCTGTAACCTATGAAAATGATTCAAAGGGAGTGTCATTGAATTATGAAACAGTCAGCAAAACAGTAAGCAAGGTCACAAAGAGTAGGGCGTGCAGAGTGGAAGTAAATGATGACTGGGCAGAGGATATTGCGGAATATCATGCTAAGGCAGGGAAAAGGTAGGTGACTTATATGATAAATGCAAGAGAAATGAAAAAGATACTCCGTGATAATGGCTACGAGTATCAGAGGTGCAAGGGTTCGCATTTTATGTATTCAAACGGACATATACGGTAGCAGTCAATAAAGACCTTAATGCAATGGTAGCCAGGAGGCTCATTAAAGAATACCATCTGCAAGTGGCAAATGCGTAGTAATAAGGGAGAATAGAATTATGGCAATGATGATTTGTCCAAACTGCGGACAGTAGGTATTGGATAAAGCAAAAAAATGTGTACATTGTGGAGCAGAGCTTGGGCAATCTGTTTGCACATTTCAGTTTTGTGTCTGATATTCTCATTAACACGAATGACTTATGCACCTTGTTTCAAAAAGCTCGCAAGAAAATGCGAAAAACTAATTGATGTATTGAGTATTGTGTATTATAATGAAAAAAGCGAGTTTTGTACTCAAGTGTGACATAAGTAATAAGTTCATGGAAAATGCACGAGGTGTGAGAATGAGAGTAAGTTACAACAAATTATGGAAGTTATTGATTGATAAGAAAATGAGCAAGGCAGACCTGAGAAAGGCGGTAGACATTGCCCCAAACACACTCACTAAAATGCGCAAGGATGGCGAAGTCTCCATGAGTGTATTGCTTAAAATAGCTACATATCTTGATTGTGACATCAGTGATATATGTGAATTTGTCAAAGATGAAGAAAACTAGGTTGGAGTGTGCAGCATGGAGGAATTAGTATATAGTGCTGGTATGGTTTCTCAGGTATTTGCTTTTGTTGAGACAAAGAAGACAGCAGAACTAATAGTACAAGGGTTGTCAAAGGATGAGATTAAGACAAAAGTGCAGGAAGAAAATCTGTATCAGCTTAAGAATGAAAACAGACTAAAGAGAACTTTTAACTATGTCTATAACAGGTTGAGTTCACTACCAGAGGGCGCAGTTGAACTATTGGTGAAGGTTGACAATGATAATGCAAAGCTCCTTATACTGATATCTATTATGAATACCGATAAACTCTTTTTTGAGTTTGTGTATGAAGTATATCGTGGAAAAGTAATTCTTGGTGAAAAGGCTATTGAGGACAGAGATATTAATGGCTTTTTTGATGATAAAGCGGCTCAGAGTGAATTAGTATCTGGCTGGTCAGAAGCTGGAGTGAAGAAATTAAAGCAGTGTTATATAAAGAATCTGGCAGATGCAGGTCTTATAGAGTCAACCAAAACTAGAACTATTAAACACGCACTCGTAAACTATCAAATAGAGGAACTGCTTCACAATAATGGTATGGATGCATATATCAATGCAATAAAAGGAGTATAGCAATGCAGAAGTTGACACTGGATGAAAGACTCAATCAGATAGAAAGCAAAATCTCTGAGAAGTCTTTTCGAGAGAATAAAGGACTGGGCAACGAAGTTGGATATTATGTCTTTGACTATGATTCAAGGCAGGAGACAAATGTGCGTGAGTACATTAAATACTTAAAGGATAGAATCAATAATGGAAACAAAGATTTCAAAATCATAGAAGTAGATCTGTTTCACTTGATGATACAGATTTTGCAGGAAGAAGATTATCTGGATGCATTCTTTGATTTAGAAAAAGAAAATGGTTTCTTTGATATGGCAGACAGTCTGGTGGAAACACTTGGACTGGATGAGACAGATGAGCAGAATCTGATAATCAGCCATATCCTGGCAAATGATTTGACAGACAGCGTGCTGTTCCTTACAGGAGTGGGAAAATGTCATCCAATCATTGCCAGCCACAATATTTTAAATAACTTACATCAGGTATTAGATACCATTCCGGTGGTACTGTTTTATCCGGGTGAATATAGTGGACAGGATTTGAAATTATTTGGAACGATGGATTCTCATAATTATTATAGAGCATTCCGTCTGGTATAGACTTGGGCAGGAGGAGAAAAGATGCAGATAAAGAGCATGTTTGAAAAACAGATTGATCGTGATATCAAAGGCGTTATTAAAGTAGGTCAGTCGGATGAAGAGAATATATATCAGGAATTGGATGAATATGTAGTAACCAAAGAACTTCGCAAGCATTTTAGGGATTTCTTTGAAAACTATGAAAAAGGAATAGACGGATATACAGATAAGATGGGAGTATGGATTTCCGGATTCTTTGGAAGTGGTAAATCACACTTCCTTAAAATACTTTCGTATATATTGAAAAATAGTGAGGTAGAGGGAAAGCGAGCAATCGAATACTTTACTGATGGCAAGAAGATAGATGATCCAATGCTCATTGCCAAGATGACAAAGGCAGGAACTATCTCTTCTGATGTTATGCTATTTAATATTGATTCCAAAGGCTCTGCAAAGGTAGGCTCCGGCAAGGAGGCTATTGTAGAAGTGTTTATGAAGGTATTCAACGAGATGCAGGGATACTGCGGCTCTATTCCTTATCTTGCCGAATTTGAGAGACAGCTTGATAACGAAGGAAAGTTTGAAGAGTTCAAGCAGAGATTTGAGGAAATTGCGGGTGCGCCTTGGGAGAAGAAGAGACAGGCATTTGCGGTCATTCAGGATAAAATCGTAAAGACGATTGTGGATATGGACTTTATGAGTGAGGAAGCTGCCAGAAACTGGTGCAAAAGCGCCAAGAATAGCTATGACCTCAGTATTGAGAAGTTCGTATCATTAGTGCAGGAATACTGTGCAAAGAAAGGACCAAATCATCATGTTATCTTCTTGGTGGATGAGATTGGACAGTATATTGCTGATGATACACAGCTTATGTTAAATCTTCAGACTATCGTAGAAGATTTGGGTACAGCCTGCAAAGGTAAGGCATGGGTTATCGTAACCAGTCAGGAAGATATTGACTCGATCACTAAGACTAAGGGAAATGACTTCTCTAAGATTCAGGGACGTTTTGATACAAGACTTTCTCTGTCGGCATCTAATGTAGATGAAGTCATCAGAGAGCGTGTGCTTAAGAAAAATGAAGCAGCAACACAGACTCTTAGACTTCTTTATGAGCAGAAGGAATCTATCATCAAGAATCTGATCACATTTACAGCGGATACCGCAGATAAGAAGCTGTATGCGGATAAATCTGACTTTGCAGCCTGCTATCCGTTCATTCCATATCAATTTAATCTGTTAGGACAGGTACTTACTGCGGTCAGAACACATGGTGCAAGTGGTAAACATCTGTCTGATCAGTCACGTTCTATGCTGGCATTATTTCAGGAGTCTGCAATCCGTCTGATGGATAAAGAGGATGGTGTACTGGTGCCGTTCAGCTATTTCTATGATCCATTGCACAAATTCATAGACCATCAGCACAGTCAGGTAATATCGGATGCTGAGAACAACAGCAAGCTGGATGAGTTCGATGTGGAGCTGTTAAAGGTTCTCTTTATGATTAAATATGTCAAGGAAATTAAAGCGAATCCGGACAATCTGACCACACTTATGATATCTAACATTGATGACGAGAGAATAGAGATTCGTAAGAAGGTAGAGGAATCCTTAAAGAAGCTGATTAAGGAAACTCTGGTACAGAAGAATGGTGACATCTACATTTTCCTTACCAATGAGGAACAGGAAATCAACAATGCTATCAATAATGAGTCTGTTGAGATGGGAGAAATCATCGGAGAGGCATCTACAGTTATCTTCGAGGAAATCTATCCTGAGAAGAAATATAGATACAGCAGCAGATATTTATTCCCGTTCAATCAGAAGGTGGATGACAGATTTTTTAAGGGAAATCAGTCTAATGATATCGGCGTAGCAATTATCACACCTTATGGTGGGGATTACCCGGATTCCTCACTTCGCCTGCTCTCTGCTTCGGAGAAGTCAGTTATAGTGAAGCTGCCGAACGACAGCACTTTCCTTGATGAAATCACAGAATCCATCAAGATATATAAGTTCTTAAATAAAAATGCTTCCGGAGCGAGAGGCAGTTTTGACAGTATCCGTCGTGCAAAGGAAGATGAGCGAATCGAGAAGAAAGATCGAATTAAAATTTTTATAGAAGAAGCCATTAAAAATGCAGACATCTATGTAAATGGAGATAAGGCAACCATATCAGCCAAAGAACCGGCAAGCAGAATTAACGAAGCTCTTGGAAAGCTGGTAGCAACACAGTATAACAAGCTTACATATATGGAAACGGCACCGGAGATATCTGATATTGATGCAATTTTCAAAAAGAGTGATGGTCAGATGTCATTACTTGGTACGAGTGACACAACACCGAATAAACTGGCTCTTGAGGAAGTGATACAGGTTATCAGCCTTAATAATGCCAGACATATGAAAACATCTTTGAAATCATTGCTGGATAAATTTGCTGCAGCACCTTATGGATTTGATCAGAAGGATGTTCAGTGGCTTGTAGCTATGTTATTCAAGCAGGGGAGGGTGTCACTTACGCTCAGCAGTCAGAGCCTGTCTTTATTATCTACGGATGCAAAGGATATTGTAAGATATCTGACTAAGAGAGAATTTGTAGAAAAACTGCTGATTGATATTCGTGAGAGAGCAACGGATGGTCAGCTTCGTTCTGCAAAAGAGGTAATGAAGGACTACTTTAGTTTTACAGTATCAAGCGATGATGACGATGTTATCATGCGTAACTTCCAGAGCAGAGCAAAGGATAAGGTTGATGTATATAACGATATTCTTGTAGAATATCGCATTAATCCTAAACTACCTTGCAAGACTCTGATGGAAAAAGCAAAGAACAGACTGGAAGAGATTATAACAATAAAAGAGCCTACAGAATTTTTCAAAGAAGTAGATAGAAAAAGAGATGACCTGCTTGATGATGCCGAGGACACATCCCCTGTATTCGATTTCTTTAAGGGAGATCAGAGAAAGATATTTGAGGCTGCAGTGAAAAATCTGGCATTTTTTGGAAACAGCAAGACTTATGTAACTGATCAGGAACTTTTAAAAGTTGTGGAAGACATCACAGCAATCGTAAATGACAGAACTCCTTTTAGAAAGATACAGAAGCTTCCGGAACTGAACCAGAGATTTGAGGAATTGCATGTGGGACTGTTGGAAAAAGAAGCAGCAGTGATGGAGCCATTGGTACATGATGATTTCTTAAAGGTTAAGGCAGTACTGGATAGTAAGCCATTTGCGGAAGTTTTAAGACAAAAGATTAATCAGAGATTTGAAGAAATCTTTGATAAATTAAGATGCTCAAATGACATTGCTGCTATTAAGAATATTAAACTGGAGAGTGACACCTTAAAGATTAAGTGTCTGGATGAGATAGATGAATACGAAAGAACTCATCAGCCAAAGCCAGCACAAGTACAAACGCCAACTCCGGATATGCCTGGGGATAATCCGGTAACGCCGCCAGTTACTCCGACAATTACAAAAACAAAGAGAAGAAAGAATGTCTCTATTACGAATGTGGCAGGAGCAAGGACGTATTCTATTGAGAATGAGCAGGATATAGATAAGTTCTTATCAGAAATGAAACAGAAACTGATGAATGAGTTAGAGGAAGATACGATTATCACATTAAGCTAGTAACAGGCTTTGAATATATGAAATGAGGTAATGCACATGAACAAAAACGCAATCAAGAAATTTGCGATAGATGCAAGAAATAAGTTAATTGCATCCGTAATGGATAAAGCGGGAATGCTTGGAATAACTAAGGATGCCTGCAGTGAGCCTATTACTAAGGGCGTGGATTTTGAAGTCTATAAGACCACAGCAGGAACAGAAGTGACTCTGAATAAGAAACAGTGCGAGCACAGAAGAAAGCTGGTAGAGCAGATAAAAGATCGAGGCTTTGATGCTGTCATAGAAGAAGTGGCATACACATGGTTCAACCGTATTTGTGCAATCCGCTTTATGGAAGTCAATGACTATATGTATCCTGCAAGAGTTCGTGTGCTGTCCTCTGAAAAAGAAGGAAAAAATGAGCCAGATATCCTTACAATGACTCCGGATATTGACTGGGGGTTTACGGATGAAGAGAGAGAATACATCATTGATGCGAAGATGAATAATAAGCTCGATGATTTATTCCGTATGCTCTTTATTAAGCAGTGTAATCTCTTGCATGATGTGTTACCAGGATTATTTGAAAAAACAGATGATTATACAGAAATGCTGCTGAATATCTCATTTACCAATGAAGATGATGTGATTCGCATGCTTATAGATGGAATTGATGAGAGTGATTTTAATATAACGACAACAGATGAGAATGGCAAACAGGCAGGACAGGTTGAAATCATTGGATGGTTGTATCAGTATTATAATACTGAACCGAAAAATAAGGCATTTGCGAAAAAAGGTAAGATAACAAAAGAGGAAGTTCCTGCGGTTACACAGCTTTTTACACCAGATTGGATTGTGCGATATATGGTAGAAAATAGCTTGGGCAGATTGTGGGTAGAGGGACATCCAGATGCAGACTTGCAGGGCAAGTGGAAGTATTATCTGGAGGAAGCAGAGCAGGAGCCAGAAGTACAGGCAGAGCTTGCAAAAATCAGAAAAGAATATGCAAATTTAAAACCAGAGGATATCAAGCTTATTGATCCTTGTATGGGAAGCGGTCATATCCTTGTGTATGCGTTTGATGTATTCATGCAGATATACGAAAATGCAGGATGGTCAGCAAGAGAAGCTGCACAGAGTATTGTTGAGAATAACATCTATGGACTGGATATAGATGATCGTGCTGCACAGCTTAGTTATTTTGCTGTAATGATGAAGGCTAGACAGTATGACAGACGAATCTTTACTCGTGGAGTGCATCCAAATGTCTATGCCATACAGGAAAGTAATGGTATCAACCGGAATCAGCTTAAATATTTCGGTGCAGAACTGGACGAGATGGAGAAAAATACAGCCATTTTGCAGATAGAGGGACTTCTTGACACTCTGGTAGATGCAAAAGAGTACGGGTCTATCCTTAATGTAGATGCGTATGATTGGGATTTACTGCGTAGATTTGTAAGCAGCATGGATCTGGATGGACAGATTTCATTTGATACTTATGGCTTGGATGAAACTGCGGAGAAATTGAAAGAACTGATTGAGATTGGTGCGATTATGGCACAGAAGTATGAGGTTGTGGCTACGAATCCACCGTATGCAGGAACAAGCAACCTTAGTGCAAAACTTAATGATTTTGTGAAGAAAAGTTATCCTGACAGCAAGGCAGATTTGTTTGCAGTGTTTATTGAGCGATGCGGTGAAATGTTGAAAAAGAATGGATATCAGGCGATGATTACGCAACATGCTTGGATGTTCCTGTCTAGTTTCGAAAAGTTGCGTGTTAAGTTACAGCAGGTAGATATTGTAAATATGGCACATTTGGGTGCAAGGGCGTTTGAGGAAATTGGTGGAGAAGTTGTACAGACGACCAGTTTTGTTATGAAAAAGTGTAATATAGATAATCATAAAGGCTTATATTGCAGATTAGTTGATGCTAATTCGCAAAAAGAAAAAGAAGATGCATTTGTACAACAACGTGAAAGTTATGCTGTAAAACAAAGTGAGTTCTTGAAGATCCCTGGAGCACCAATTTCATATTGGGTAAGCAATCAGTTGAGAATATGCTTTGAAGAAGGTAATTCAATAGGTGAATTAGCAGCGCCTCGACAGGGAATGGCAACTACTAATAATGCATTATTTTTAAGGTTGTGGTATGAAGTAAGTGAATCAAAGATAGGAATAGGATATAAAAGTCTTGAGCAGACAGAAGACAGCTCCGATAAATGGTATCCGTACAATAAGGGAGGATCATATCGTAAATGGTATGGAAATCAAGACTATGTTGTAAATTGGTACAGAAATGGAGCAGACTTAAAAGAATATACGAAAGATGCACCTGGAGGAAGAATGAATAATATGGAATTCTACTTTAGAACATCTGTAACATGGTCAAAAATTTCGTCAGGATCATTTTCTACAAGATTTATGCCACAAGGATTTATTTTTGATGTGGCAGGTTGTTCTATATTTTGCGATGATGTAGAGAAATTAAAGTATTATTTGGGCTTTACAAATTCATGTGTTGTTCAATATATTTTATCAGCTATAAGCCCGACATTAAACTATGAAGTTGAACATATAAAAAAGTTACCGGTAATATTTAAGAAGGATGAACAAGTGAGGAAATTTGTTGAAGAGCTTATATATTTATCTAAAATAGACTGGGATTCCTTTGAAACTTCATGGGATTTTAAGCGTCACCCATTACTTTCAGTAATACCTCGAAATTTTGCGCTATTTGACGATATAAACAATATTGACTTAACAGAATGTTACACATGTTGGGAGAATGAGTGCAATGACCGTTTCAATCAGCTTAAAGCCAACGAGGTGGAATTGAATCGTATTTTCATAGATATTTATGGTTTACATGATGAATTAACACCGGAAGTAGAGGATAAGGATGTGACTGTCCGTAAGGCTGATTTACAGAGAGATATTAAGAGTTTGATTTCTTATGCAGTTGGCTGTATGTTTGGGCGTTATTCTTTAGATGAAGAAGGTTTGATTTTAGCAGGGCAGCCATTTGAATCTCATTTTTTTGAAGCATCTGCACCAAGATGTGGAACAGGTTTTGCAGGTGCACCGGGGATGTCGCTTCCAACAGGAGAATTTTATTATAAAACACAGGATGGAGTAAAAAAGTGCTCTTTCAATCCGGACAAGGATAATATTATTCCAATCACAGATGAAGAATATTTTGATGATGATATTGTCTCTCGTTTCTGTGATTGGTTAAAGACAGCATTTGGTACCAAGTCATTTGATACAAATATGGATTTCATTGCAAAGGCACTTGGCAATAAGGGAGATACAAGTAGAGAGATTATCCGTAATTATTTTCTGAACGATTTCTTTAAAGACCATTGCAATACTTATTCTGTCACGGGATCTGGAAAGCGTCCGATTTACTGGCTTTTCGACAGCGGTAAACAGAATGGCTTTAAGACATTGATTTATATGCACCGCTATGATGCAGATACTGTCGGCAGAGTAAGAACGGATTATCTTCATAAGGCACAGAAGTATGTGGAGACCGCCATGCAGAGTGCACAGTATACATTGGATAATGCGTCTTCATCATCAGAGAAATCAAAGGCTACGAAGTCTATTACGAAGTACACAAAGCAGCTTGCCGAGATGCAGATTTATGATGAAGCAATCGCTCATATTGCCAACCAAAGAATAGAGATTGATTTGGATGATGGTGTGAAAGTAAATTATGCGAAGTTCCAGGGAGTAGAAGTCGCACAGGAAGGTAAGAAAGCATTAAAAGTAGATTTGTTGGCTAAAATATAGATGGAAAGAAATGAGGTGTAATAATGCTATTAAAGTATAGTGTATCAAATTTTAAATCAATAGGTCATAATATTGATTTCAGTATGTTTCCAACTACACCAGATATAGATGAAAAGTATACAAAAACGATTCAAACAAAAGCAGGAACATGGAAAATTCTTAAAAGAGGAGCATTTTACGGACCTAATGCATCAGGAAAGAGTAGTTTTGTCGAATCGATTGATTATGCTAGAAGTTTTGTAGTTGATGGTATACCTTCTGGTAAAGGAACCGGAATTAATCAGTTTAAAGGTGATTTCGAGGATTTGGATGGTCAGTCGGTATTTCAATTTACATTTTTAGCAGAGGATAATGAAATATATGAGTATGGTTTTTCACTTGATAGTAGGCAAGTTTACGAGGAGTGGTTAATGGTTCTTACTCAGGATGGATTTGACCCTTTATTTGAAAGACAGACTGATAACGAGGAGAAAACAGAGATAGAAATTACATCTAAATTTGCACGTAAGAATTCTAAAAATAGAGATTTAGCGGAATTATTAAAGGAAACTATTAAAGAAAAACAAAAAAATCAATTGTTTTTATATAAATTATATGACAATGGAGTAAAACGAGTAGAGCCAATAATGGAATGGTTTCGGTCTATTCAGGTTATATTTCCAAATACTAAGATAAGATTTTTGCCAATTAGAATTAGTAGAGATACGGATTTTCAAAAATTTATATCCAATAGCTTAAATAAAATGGATACTGGTGTAGTTCGTGTGTCTGCAGTAAGTGATGAGATAGATTTTCATGATTTTGCTGAAAAATCGCATTTTCCAAAGAAATTAATACAGGATATTGAAGAAAAAAAATATGGGATGTTTAGAATAGGTGGAAAGTATTACATTTTTGGAGAAAAAAAAGAAGACCGTATGATGCTTGTTCAAATCAAGTTTGAACATAGACTAAATTCAAAAAGTGTTGAATTTGATTTGGAAGATGAATCTGATGGAACGCAAAGATTGTTGGATTTGTTACCGATGTTGTTTGCAATGGATAAGAAAGCGACAAACATATATATTGTTGATGAGATTGACAGAAGTCTTCACACAAGGTTATCAAAATACCTGCTAAATTTATTCCTGAATAGTAGTGCAGAAACAAATAACCAGATTATATATACAGCACATGATGTTAACCTGATTGATTTAAATAGTTTTTCACAAGATGAAATATGGTTTGTTGAAAAGAAATTAACAGGAGAAACTACAATAAAGCCGATGTCTGATTTTAATATAAATAAAGACAGTGATGTGCTGAAAGCATATCTGAACGGTCGTTTTGGAGCTGTTCCTGTTATAAAGGGGGTGTAGGTGGATGCAGCTTATTCATAGAAGAAGTAAACCGTTTACGTTAGAAGATCCCTATAGAACAATGCGACCTTCTACATCAAAAATTATTTTTTTATCTTGTGAAGGTAGCGTGACGGAAGAAGAATACATTGAAATTTTGTCTCAGATTTATGATGGAGTAAAAAGTAGAGTACAATTGATTTCTGTTGCCGAGGATGAAATACACACAAATGTCAAAAAAAGAACTACAGAACAGAATCAAGTCTTGGGAAAATCAAAACCATGGCAATTGGTGCAGAGAATAGATAAATTCAAGATGGAGAAGCAATCAATATACGAGTTTTCAAAATATCCGGATGATGAGTTTTGGATTGTTTCAGATGTTGATGATAATTTAGATATTCATAAAGACGAATTTGAAAATGCAATTAAAGAATGTGATGAAAAAGGGTATAAATATGCTATTAGTAATCCTTTTTTTGAGATATGGTTATTGATGCATCATGATGATGTAAGTCAACAAGATAAAGAATATGGCGTAACGAAAGAACATAAATATGAACCTACGGATCATTTTAGAATTCGGTTAGCTGAAAAAGGGGCTCCATTAAAAGATAAAAAACATTTGCAATTGGAACACTATTCTGATGAAAAAGTGAAAACTGCTGTAGAGCGTGCAAAGGCTTTGATGAATGGAAAAGAGGAAAAAATACCATCTGGTTTTGGAACCTATTTTTATAAGATTGTGGATGAAATATTAGAGGCGACAAACAATATATAATGCTGATTATTTATAGGCTTTTGGCATGTGCAATCATTCAGATTTAACGAAAAGAAATTTGTGTAGATCGTCTGCACAATTAGGAAGGAGGTTTGACGATTGAAAGAAGATATTTTAGAAGGATTAAACCTTAAAGAAGATCACGAGCGAGAGTGCAAGCTGGCAACCGGTGGACTCCCGGAGAGTATATGGGAAACATACTCTTCATTTGCGAATACCAACGGTGGAACAATTCTTTTGGGAATAAAAGAGCATAGAGATTCCTTTACTGTGGAGGGTTTGACAGATAAGCAGATTATCAAGTATCAGAAGGATTTCTGGAGTACATTGAATGATAGAAACAAAGTATCAAAGAATATTCTGTTGAATCATCATGTTAACCCTGTTCCTGTTGGAGATAAGCAGATTCTTAGAATTGATGTTCCTGCGGCAGATAGACATGATAAGCCGGTATATATCGGGACAGATCCGATGACGGGAACATATAAAAGAGATTACGAGGGAGATTTCCTTTGTACTGAGGAAGCTGTAAGAGCGATGTTTGCAGATCAAAGAGATGTGTCTGGAGATATTGAAGTGATTGATGAGATGGGACTGGATGTACTGAATCAGGATACGATTAAAGGGTATCGTATTATATTTGAGCAACTTCACAGCGGACATCCTTGGAATGCATTGGAAAATGATGAATTTCTGATGAAATTAAGAGCTGTTACAAAGAATAAAAATGGATCTTTATCGCCTACAATTGCAGGTCTTTTGTTCTTTGGTGAGGCGTATCACATTACGGAAGTTTTTCCAAATTATTTTTTGGATTATCGGGAAGAATGTGATGATAAAGCAGTACGTTGGTTATTCCGCACGCACTCTAATGAAGGTGATTGGAGTGGAAATATATATGATTTCTTCTGTAAGGTGCGTACACGAATGGATGATGAGATAGCAGTTCCATTTGCTAACCGCAGAGATGGTTATCGAGTAGACAGAGTAGATGTTCATGATGCCTTAGAGGAAGCTTTGGCAAATGCCCTTGCACACGCGAATTATTATGGCAGGCGAGGAATCCTTGTGGTTAAAAAAGGCAAGGAACTTACAATATCAAATCCGGGTACAATCCGAGTAACCAAAGAAGAGTTTTATGCTGGAGGTAATAGTGATCCAAGAAACCCGAATATTCTTAAGATGTTTGGATTCGTCAATGTCGGTGAGCGTGCCGGAAGCGGTGTTGATAAGATTATGACTGCTTGGAAAGAGCAGAACTGGAAGGAGCCGGAGTTTGATTTTTCAGAGCGTTCGGATAGAGTTACATTAAAACTAGAAGTTGGACAGGTTGTTTATATTCCGGGTGCGGCTGATATCAGAAATGAAAATACAGACCAAGTAGATCAGATGCCGATGTCGAAAGAAGAAAAGATATTGGATTATATCAGACAGAATGGAAGTATTTCTTCGCAAGAGGCGGCAGATATTGGTGGTTATAAATCTAAGACCGGAGCACGAAAATTACTTGATAAGATGATTACGAATGGTTTGATTAGGAAGGCAGGCAAAGGACCAGCTACTAAATATATTATTTAGAAAGCACATAGTTGATTATCCGACACTTTATCGAACACTATTGAACACTTTTTCTATTTATCGGATACAAAGTGTTCGATAAGTGATTGGTAGTATCCGATAAGTGTTCGTTAGTGTCTGATTAGTGACACCTATCGGGCATTTGTAATTACTCAAATTGAACGAAAAGTAATTTGTGCAGACTGTCTGCACAAATTAGATTAGGAGCATATATATGGATTTACAAAACATACAAGACCAATTAAATACTGAGTTTGCCAAGGACAGCACGAAGTATATCTTCTGGTTTGATGATAAAGCAGAGTATGAGGATGAAGTGAGTGAATTGCAGCTTGGTGATGTAAAATTACATATTCTTGATGGTACGAACTGGCTGTATTCCAAGTATCTGTTGAATGAGAAAGATATAGAAAGCAAGTATCTGATTTATGCACCTTTTCCAAGACCGAGTGATGCAGAAAATCCTCTTGCAGATATGTACTATTATTCGATTCCTTATTATACAGACCGAGTATCACAAACTTCACAGGAGATGGGCATAGATAATCGGTTTAAGGAGCAGTTATCACAGTACACAAGATTCTGGAAGAATAAGAATAATATAGAAAGGTTCAAAAATCTCGGCATAGATCATTTTAATCAGCAGACGATTGATATTGGTCTGATTGCGGTACTGGTAGATGTGAAGACTCCGAACTTTGAGGAGATAACAAAGCAGTTAATACTTGGCGATAGTGCAAAGTATATGAAAGCTTTGACAGATAATGGAATTACAGATAAGTTCTGGGAACTTTGCAATCTGTTCTTCGGATATCAGTCAGACAAGCCAAGCATAGATGATTTAGCAGCAAGCATGATTGTAACTTATGCGGCATCGTCTCTGAAAGGAACAGTTCCGGTAGTATTTAAGCCATACATTCTGAAAAAAAGAAATGATGTAGTGGTATTTATCCGTAATATCATGGACAACAAAAACCTTAAGGAATCTTATGATGCATTGGCGGAAAAAGTAAATAAGACTCTTCGATTTGTGGCTAAAGTACAGGAAGATTTAAAGAAGGACAATGAGAAATCAAAAGACAGGTCATTACAGTTGGCTGATATTTTTGCATGTGATGCATTTGCCGGTTTTGATGACATTATTATTGAGTGGGCACTTAGCCAGCTTGATGATGAGATATTGGACTCACAGATAGATGGTCTTACTATCGCTCAGATAGCAGACCAGAGAAACTCAATGGCTTATCATTACTGTGATACATACAAATACGAATACAGGGTAATTAAGTTTGCCTATATGATGATGAAATCAGTAGCACTTATGGAATTTACAAGTGACATAAAGGTACTGGTGGAGAATTACCAGAAGGAGACTTATCTGATAGATTCTTATTACAGATGGTTTTATCATGCTTATGACAAAATTGAAGATAACAGTCGTTTCTCTAATGTCAGAGAGCGAGTTGAAAATATATATGCCAATACCTACTTACAGGCAATCACTCCGAAGTGGAACGAAAACTTTACAATGGATGTAATGGAGCAGACAGGATTGCTCAAGCAGGAAGATTTCTATAAGCATTATATGAGGAGTTATGATGGCAAGCAGCGTGTGATTGTCATTATTTCAGATGCTTTCCGATATGAATGTGCAAGGGAATTATTTGGCAGGTTAGAGTTAGACGAGAAATGCACACCGAAGATGGAGTGTATGTTAAGCTGTCTGCCATCTGTTACATCTGTGGGAATGGCGAGCTTACTGCCGCACAAAGAGATGAATGTGACAGCTGACATGACGGTTACTGTGGATGGACAGGCGTGTGCAAGTATGGAACAGCGAGACAAAATATTGAAGTCTTACAATGCAGACAATGTAGCACTCAGCTTTGATGAGGTTGCTAATGCAAATCAGGCAAAAATACGAGAATTGATACAGGGGAAGAATATCGTCTATATCTATCATAATCAGGTAGATGCCAGAGGCGATAAGGCAGCTAGTGAGAACGAAGTATTTAATGCTTGTGCAGAGGCAATTGATGAGATACATAGATTGATTAAGAGACTGACCGGATATGTCTCCGCACCAAAGTTCTTTATCACAGCGGATCATGGTTTCTTATACAAGAGAGACAAGCTGCAGGAATTTGATAAGGTATCCTATCCGAAGGAGAAATGCTTATATACCAATAAGAGATTTATCATTACACCGGAACCGGTAAATGAGCAGGGTATAATGGCACGAACTATGTCATATATGCAGAAACTATATGTGGATACGCCGGTGGGAGCAGATATCTTCAAAGTTGCCGGAGGTGGACAGAACTATGTTCATGGTGGTTCAGCTCTGCAGGAGATGATGGTTCCGGTTATTGAACTTACTACGAATACCAGAGGTGTTGCTTATGATTTCGTTGATGTAGTGTTGACCTCTGTATCAAGAAAAGTCACGAACCTTATCACATATTTTGATTTTATTCAGTCAGAGAAGGTCACTGACACAATGAAAGCTAGAAGCATTATCGCATACTTTACAGATGAAGCAGGAGAGAAGATATCCTTTGATGTGCCTATCGTGGCAAACAGCAGGGATGATGCACCGGAGAAGAGAACTTTCCATGAGAAGTTCACACTGAAGTCAAGAGAGTACAAGTATGGAGATAAGTATTATATGGTTCTTGCAGATGCGAATGACGAGAAGAATATTCTGCAGCAGTATGAGTTTATGATTGATATTGCGTTTGTGGATGATTTTGGGTTTTAAAGTAAAGGTATGAGTATGAAACAAATACATGCTAGAAAAATAAAAGATAGAATTATTATGCTTCGTCCAAAACTTCCAATAAAAAATATGTATTGGGAGTTCCATAAAAATGACGATGACTATTGGCCTTCTGTGCCACATGGTCATTCTCTTGATGGAAATTATAAATTGGAAATATGGAGTGGTAACATATACAATCTGCATACCGGAAAATTGGAATATAAAGCAAAACAAAAAGAAATGAAAAAATTACAGCAATATGAGGATTTTCAGGATTTTGTTAGTATATGTCGCGAGGAATATGCAAAGCGGAATCCGTCAATAACTATACCTGAACTTAAATTGAAAAGAAGAATGTCTTCACATAGAGTAGAACATAAAAAAGTGCAGGAGAAATATTTGTTTAAAATAAGTGCAAACAGGATTCGATAGTAGGAATGTGTATAATGATGACAATCTAGGAGAGAAGGTGATTTCTTGGCTCATATAACGATGAAATATATACTTATAAAAAAGAAGTATGGAAATGATAATGCGAACCTATCTGAGATTTTGGGTGAATATTTGGAAAGTAATTATGAAGTTGAGGCTGGAGAAAATACGATTATCATAGATGATTGCAAAATTCGATATTCTTTTAGCAATAATAAAGATGATAACAGATGTTTTTTTACCTTATCATCAGATGAGCGTATTTACAGTAATGCTAAATGTTTAGAACATATATTAGAAGATATCAAAAGAAGCGGATTGTTGCCATACTTTCATTTTTTAAAGGTATATGATGGATTATCAGAATATTATTGTAAAAAATTATATCCTCATTATGCAGTATATGAAAGAAAAGTGAGATATATGATTCTATTAATGGTAACGAGATCATATGGTGACAAATGGGTTGATAATACTATAGATGACGATACTAAGACATCAATATCGGAGAAGGCACGAAGTGGCTTTTCTAATATTAATATGGATGAGGTATTGGAATACTTTGATTTAGCAGAATTAGAGAATTATCTTTTTTTGCCTCCGAAGGTGGACGCTAACAATTACTTACATAATGAGCTGACCGATGAAAAAATGGAATCCCTTGATAAGGATAAGATTTGTTCTCTGATTAGAAGAATAAGAGATCCCAAGAGTTTATGGGAGCGAGTGTTTGCCGAAATAGGAGATGTTGGTGAATGGAAAGCTTCTATGCATGATATTCATGATGTACGCAACAGCGTTGCTCATCAAAAAAAGATAACGACACAACAATATAATGAAACTATTTCAAGACTAAAGAATATAAATACGAAACTAGACAAGGCGATAGAATCGGCTATTTCGAGGGAGATGGAATTACCTAAGAAGATAGATATTTTAGGAAATTTCGCTACTATGACAGGAAAGTTACTATCAAAGAGTATAAATGTGGACTTAATAGGAAGTGTGTTGCTGTCATTTAGCAAAAGAATCAGTGAATTGGTTAAACCTATAGAAAATAATTTTCAAGAAAGCCTAGTGAATGCTATAAAAGATAGTGTGCTAAAATACTCAGCTATAGATGTGAACGCAGGATATAAAGAGGCAATGGAAAAACTAGCAACTAGTTTTACTTGGTATGATTCAGCAGAAGAGATAAACAATGCCATGGAAGCTTCTAAAAAAGAGATTGAGAGAATCGGAAATGCTTGGGAACAATATGAGATAGATGCTATAGGGACTGCAGCTAAATTTGAAAATTTGGCAAAGCAAATTAGTAGTATCAATAACGAAGAAAAAACAGACTCATTATAATGTGAAGGAAGGTAAAATAAAATGGATGAATTTAATCTTTCATCAGAAGCTACAAGTGAAACCGATGACAGACGAGAAATTATAAAACAAAAGCTCCGCCAATACTATGATGGTCGTATTGTCCGTAAGGATTTAACAAAGTCAATCCGAGAAGGTGCCAATGTACCTGTTTATGTATTGGAGTATCTTCTTGGTCAGTATTGCAATTCTGATGACCAGGAGATAATAGACGAAGGCGTAGAAAATGTGAAGCGTATTCTGCGTGACAATTATGTACGCCCAGATGAAGCACAGAAAATATTATCTTTACTGCGTGAAAGAGGCAGTTATACAGTCATTGATCGTATTACTGTTATTTTGAATACAAAGGAAGATAGATACGAAGCCTCATTTTCTAATCTTGGTATAAAGGGAATTCCGATTCATCCTGACTATGTGAAGGATTATGACAGACTTCTTTGTGGAGGTATCTGGTGTATTCTTCAGCTTGAGTATGAGTTCATTGAGGAAGATAAGAAGAACACACAGCCTATCAGAATCAGAAAGCTTACTCCGATTCAGATGCCACATGTGGATATGGATGAGGTCAAGAATGGTCGTAAGGCATTTACTAAGGACGAGTGGATTGATGTCATGCTACGGTCAACAGGAATGGAGCCGGACAAGCTCAGCGATAGAGCAAAATGGCTGTTGATTGCCCGTATGATTCCACTAGTTGAGAATAATTTCAATATGTGTGAATTAGGTCCTCGTTCCACAGGTAAATCATACATATATGAGCAGATATCGCCAAACAGTATTCTGGTAGCAGGTGGACAGACAACAGTAGCAAACCTTTTCTATAATATGTCCAATAACACAGTAGGTCTTGTTGGAATGTGGGATGTTGTCGCATTTGATGAGGTTGCCGGTATCAAGTTTAAGGATAAAGACGGTATCCAGATTATGAAGGGATACATGGCATCCGGTGCTTTCTCACGAGGCAAGGCAGAGATACAGGCAAAGGCGTCTATGGTATTTGTCGGAAATATCAATCAGAGTGTAGAGACATTACAGAAGACATCAAGTTTATTTGATCCATTCCCACCTGAAATAGGAACGGATACTGCTTTTCTAGATCGTTTTCATTGCTATATTCCGGGATGGGAGATACCGAAGTATAGACCGGATTCTTTCACAAATGATTATGGATTTATTACTGATTACCTGTCAGAGTTCATGAGAGAATTGCGTAAGGATAATTACAGCAATATTGCAGAGAAATACTATAAGCTTGGTAATAACTTAAATCAGAGAGATGCCATTGCAGTACGAAAACTTATCTCCGGATTTATCAAATTGGTATATCCGGATGGAGAGGTAACTAAGGAAGAAGTAGCAGAGATTATGGATATTTCTCTGGAACTTCGTAGACGAGTAAAAGAGCAACTTAAAAAGATTGGTGGCATGGAGTTCTATGATGTGAACTTCTCATACATAGACAATGACAGCTTTGATGAGCATTTTGTAACTGTACCTGAGCAGGGTGGTGGAAAGCTTATTCCTGAAGGCATGGGAAAACCGGGATGCTTATATACAGTATCCAAGTCAAAGACAGGCATGATTGGCTGTTACCGACTTGAAACACAGATGATGCCCGGTAATGGTAAGCTGACCTGTACCGGTATTGGTTCTGGTAAAGAGCCGAAAGAGGCAACGAATACAGCATTTAACTATTTGAAGGCAAATGGTAATGCTATATCAGGAAATATCAGCACCACAACAAAGGATTACATCATCAATTATCAGGATATGCAAGGAATAGGCATGACAGGAAGCCTTGCACTTCCAACATTGATAGCCATTTCATCAGCGGCACTTAGCAAACCGCCAATCAGCAGTCTTGCGGTGCTTGGAGAAATCAGTATCGGTGGAACTTTAATTAAGGTTGATGAGCTTGCAAGCACATTACAGGTGTGCCTTGATAGTGGAGCTAAGAAGGTACTTCTTCCAATTACATCAGCAGCAGATTTAGGAACTGTTCCGTCTGATCTGGTAGGGGCGTTTAGTTTGATATTCTATTCTTCACCGGAAGAGGCGGTTTATAAGGCTTTAGGAGTTGAGTAAAAAGAAGGTGATTTGTATTTTCGAGCAGGATTTTGAAGCAATGCTTCGGCAGTATGAAAATTCAATAGATGATAAATGTAATGATACAAAGAAAGCGGAACGTTTTTTCAAGGAGCGTGGCATTAAGTATCAGTTTATTGATATGAAAGAAAAAGGGTGAGTGTCGTCCGGTGGACGACATGCTACGAACCGACCGAGCCGGAAGGCGAGACTGAGCAAAGGGGAGTTTAATTCTGTTGCTCAGGTCAATGGAGGTCTGGACAATATGATTAACTGGTCTGGCAAGGATAAAGATTTACTTGCACTCATTAAATATATTGCTGATGAGGACAAGCTGGAAAAAGTGCTTGAGAATCCACAGGTAATCAAAACTCCGGTAGTAAAGAATGGAAAGCAGTCAACACTTGGTTATCAGCCGGATATATGGAAAGGATGGAACTGATGGTAAAGAAAATAGTAAAAGACCCATTGTTTCTTGCACAGAAATCAGTGGATGCGACAGAAGCAGATAAGCAGGTTGTTATAGATTTGCTCGATACGTTGAGAGCCAATCTGGACCATTGCGTTGGTATGGCGGCAAATATGATAGGTGTTAAGAAGAATATTATCGTTGTGGCAGCAGGACCATTTCAGTTTGCTATGATTAATCCGGTGATTACAAAGAAGTCCGGAACTTATCAGACAGAGGAAGGATGTCTGTCGCTGGAGGGTGTACGTCCCTGCACCAGATATCAGGAGATAGAGGTGGATTACCTAGACCAGAGCTTTAAGAAAAAGCATGGAAAATATTCAGGCTGGACAGCACAGATAATTCAGCATGAGATTGATCATTGTAATGGTATTGTGATATAAAATGCTGTCTATTATTTATGGTTGTGTGAGGATATTTCAATGGGCAGAATAGATAGAAGTTATAAAGATTTAAAGCAAAAACAGACTATGAAGAATGCTGCAGTAGAAAATAATACAAATCAAGACGACACATTTTTCTATATTGCAGGATATACTTCTGGTGGAGCACCATATGGAGTAACATGGGAAGAAATGGGACTAAAACCCTGGCAGGCTTTAGAAGAGGAGCAATAAGATGTATATAATAAAAACTATAAGAGGCGACATAACAAAGATAACATATGTGCAGGCAATTGTTAATGCAGCCAATAATTCTCTGCTTGGCGGTGGTGGTGTAGATGGAGCAATACATCGTGCTGCAGGACAAAAGCTTATAGCAGAGTGCAGAACACTTCATGGTTGTGAGACAGGAGAGGCAAAGTAGAGCTGGCGGCAAAGGTTGCAGTAAAGACAGTTAATAGATTCCTGCAGGATAATTCGGATTGCTTTGATTTGGTGGAATGGGTGCTGTTTGATACTCATACTGAATCGGTGTACGAAGCTG